>VOFI01003951.1_pt1 | contig 17601 bp, 31 predicted proteins | sample 5384131 | NCBI WGS metagenome assembly VOFI01 (sample SAMN12384728, study PRJNA508395) | human gut metagenome | isolation source: healthy gut H | host: Homo sapiens
ATTGTATCAGCAAAGAAAAGTTTATAGAAAAAATGAAGCAGTTCGGATGGAACGTAAACTGGACAGAGAAACGGAAGCACATTACTTTTCAGAACCAAGAGGGAAAGAAAGTACGTGACAGTAATCTGTTCAAAACATTTCATTTGGATATCAGCAAGGAGGGACTAGAGAATGAATTTAATGGAAATAGGAAAAAAGCCAGAGATTCAGCCAACAGAGACAGCAGATCAGATGAAGAACTTGCCGGATACTACCGACAAGTGGAAGCAGCTTGCGAAGGAGCAGGCGGCGTCACTGGAGCTAGTGACGGAAGAGAGAGACGAGTTACAGGTGAGAAATCAGAAGATGAACGAGTTTATCCAGAAATTTCAGGAAAGGACACACAAGCTGAAAATGGAAAAACAGAATCTATTCTTCGAGAATCACGAAATGCAAGACGAAATTCGAAAATTTGTTGCCAAGCCTCTTCGCATGGCATTAGGAGCCCTGATCATCCAGACCAAGTTCCAATTTTCCGACCGTGAGCTTGTGGAACAGATCGCTGAGAATCCGTATCTGCAATACTTTATCGGGCTTCCCGGTTTTCGGGAAGAAGCTCCGTTTGATGCAAGTACACTGGTTCTTTCCGTAAACGCATTTCAGCAGATATGCTGATGGAAGTAAATGAGTATCTTCTTGCTCACAAGGAGGATGACAAAGATGACCATACTCCTCCATCCGTAGGAAAATCCGGTGATGATGGTACTGCAAAAGAAGATACAAACAAAGGGACTCTGACACTTGATGCAACCTGCGCACCTGCAAACATACGTTATCCGCAGGACATCTCGCTTTTGAACGAAGCAAGAGAAAAGCTGGAAAACATGATTTACTGTTTTTGTAAATGTTATGGTCTTAAGTTGCCAAGAAGATACCGCAAACGTGCCAGAAAAGAGTATCTTGCATTTGCCAAGAGCAGAAAGCACACGGCAAAGAAAAATCCGCAGCGCACTCCGCAGACAGCTTGGCTACGTGAAAAGAGATCTTGGCTATCTGGAACAGTTCATGAGTGATGGATACACCATGACAGGTAAGGATATCAGCTTATATCTTACCATCATCAAGCTGTATGAACAGCAACAGTATATGTATGAGAACAGAGTCCATTCTGTGGAGCATCGCATTGTAAGCATTTCGCAGCCATGGCTTCGGCCGATTGTCAGAGGGAAGGTCAAAGCACCTGTTGAATTTGGCGCAAAATTTGATCTCAGTCTTGACAGCGAAGGTTATGGGCGCCTCGAAAAAATATCTTTCGAGGCATACAACGAGAGCACCTGCCTGATAGAAGCAATCGAACGTTTCAAAGAGCGTACCGGTTATTATCAGGAACGAGTCCTGGCAGATCAGATATACTGGACCAGGGAAAACAGGAGTTATTGCAAAGAGCATGGGATCCGGTTATCAGGTCCAAAGCTGGGCAGACCAAGCGCCACAGCAAAAGTTGATAAAAAACAAGAGTATCAGGATAATACCGATAGAATCGAAGTGGAGCGCACCTTCAGCCTGAGCAAACGCTGTTATGGTATGAGCTGCATTACCACAAAACTGGAAGAAACGCAGTTGACATCTATCGCATTATCTGTATTCGTGACGAATCTGTTCAGGATTCAGAGGCGAATACTTTTCAGAGAAACAGGTAAAATGGGTGATTTGCATCTGTTCCGATTCTGGCATGACCGGAACAGATGAAACTATAAGAGTCAGACATAGCCGCCAAATGAAGCGTGTACTTATGAACATATGGAGTCACGAATAAAAAAAAGCATCGGATCTTTTTCTGGTTGTTGTGGATCGGGAGACAGGCAAGATTGCAGGTTTTCTTAACGGACTTGCAACAGACAGAGAACATCTGACAGATGACTTTTTTGCAGATGCGAATCTACATGATCCGGAGGGCGTAAACATTATGCTTCTTGGGCTGGATGTGCTCCCAGAGTACCAACACCAGGGGCTGGCAAGAAAACTGATGGAACAATATAAGGAAAGAGAGCGCGCCAGGGGAAGAAAAAGAAGCTGATCCTGACCTGCCTCCCGGATAAGGTTGAGATGTATAAGAATTTGGCTTTAAAGACCATGGATCGGCGATTCTGTGTGGGGCGGAGAAGCCTGGCATGAGATGGATAGTAATCTGAACTGATTTTAGCTTACGAAATAAAAAAAAGGAAAATCATAATGGCAATCAATGTAAAAAATAGAATAAAGAAAAAAAATTGCTGAGAAAGCTCCTATGGTGTCGAAAGGCATTGTAGGGGCTTTTTATATTCTTTAAAAACCGCGAAATTGTGAATAATATACAAAAATAATTTGATAAAACCATACATAATGCACGAAATGAAAAAGCATATTTACAAAATAAAATTAAATGATATATTAAAGAAAATAAACAATATGAAACCGGTTGACATATGGAAAAGTCACAATACGAAGGGAGAACAAAATGAAGAAAAAAGGTAATTGCACTTTGCATTAACAGCATGTATGGTACCAGTTGGTAGTGGGGTGGATGTAAATGCGGGAGATTCCGGGGATAAAATTACATTAAACTGGCAGAGCTATGACAGCTATGATAAATATCAGAAAGTTATCGAAGCTTTTGAAAAGGAAAATCCGGATATTGAAATCAATTTTGAAGAAGTATCCGATTATGCAACTAAAATTCTGACAGAAGCTACAGCAGGTGACCTTCCGGATCTTATCAACTGTAATACAGGGACTACGCAGATTCTTGCAAATGCCGGGGCATTACAGAAATTCGATGTAGATGCGCTGGAAAGCAGATACAGAATACAATTTGATGACTTCTGGGATGTCGCAGAAAGATATTGTACATATGATGGTGACTGGTATTCACTCCCATTGATGGAGGAAATTACGGCTGGGTTTATAATGTTGATATGTTTGACAAGTGCGGAATTGAAGTTCCGGAAGATGGATTTACATGGGATGAATTTACAGAGGCATGTAAAACATTGATGGAGCACAAAGATGAACTTGGAATTGAATATCCGACAATTATTAATGATATGTCTTCTGCAATTGATACTATGTATCCATGGATTACAGAGGCTGGTGGAAGCTACCTGAATGATGATGGAACCTGTGGATGGAATTCAGATGAAACCGTTACGGCTTTCGAATATGTCAAGAGTCTTGTAGATGAAGGTTATGTGCCTGCAATAGAAAAATTGGGAGACGGTTATGATGCACTGATCACAAAATTTAATGCGGGTCAGATTGCTATGTGCCGTGTGGCTCTCTGGAATTCCACATATCTTCAGGACGATGTAAACTGGAAAGCGATGAATGCACCGCGTGCGAATGATGGTACACAGGCAGAAGTACTTTTCCCTGAATGGTATTGGCATTTCAAGCGGCTGTGAAAATCCAGAAGCAGCAGAAAAATTTATTAAATATCTGACTAGTGAAGAAGGTCTTGCATTATATCTTGAAGATAATACATCTCCACAGATTGCAGTAAGACAGTCGCAGGCAGATCTTTCCGTATCTATGTTTGACGAAAGCCATGATATGAAATTATTTAACACAGGACTGGAGTATGCTGGATATATTGACCTTACAGAAACATTTGCAGACCAGCAGACAATCATAGGACAGTATTTTGATGAAATCTGGCATAATGATGCTGATATTAAGAGCACACTGGATGGCATGGTAGATCAGTTAAATAGTTTACTTGCTCAGTAACTGAAAATAAAAGGATGATGTGGAAAATATTCCGTATCATCCTTTGAATTTAACAGGAGGGATTCATGGAGTAACACAAAAACAGTAGTAAAACGTAAAAAGGAGACTGGCAGATCGCTGTTTTGTTTCTGTTGCCGTCCCTGATTTTGCTGGGATTGTTTGTATTCTGGCCAATGGTAGATTCCATCCGTATGTCATTTTATGACTGGAATCCATTAAAAGGTAAGATCTTTACAGGATTGGAAAATTATCAGAATCTGTTAAAAGATAAGTTTTGGTGGACGAGCCCTTGGAAATACCATCAAGTATATTTTGAATGAATGTTCCACCGATTGTCATTTTTTCTATTATCATGTGAACTTGTATTGTTTACAAATAATAAAAAGTAAAGTTATTTCGAAATTTATCAGAGGCAGTTTCTTTTTTACCATGTGCACTTTCTGGTTGCAAACTGGTGTTTGCATGGGAGATATCTGATGGGAACGAATTATGGTGTTATCAATAATTTTTGAGTGCATTAGGATTCGAAAAATTGGCTGGCTGACAGATGGAAAGATTGCACTGGGTTCTATGGCAATCGTAACAATCTGGAGATGGGCAGGATATTACATGGTTATGGGTTGTTGCTGGACGTCTGGAAATTTCGCAGGAATTTTTTGAAGCGGCAGATTTGACGGCGCAAATGCATGGCACAAATTTGTTTATATTACATTGCCTCAGCTGAAACCAGTTCTTACATATATTATTCTCATGTGCGTAATCGGTACTTTCAGGAATTTGATCTTGTTTATACGATGACAAATGGTGGACCTGGAACAAGTACGTATTTAACTGGTCTGACATTATATAAGACTGCTTTTTCATCTTTGAAAATGGGATATTCTGTACAATGGCAGTATTTGTCTTTATTCTTTCGATTATTATTTCGGTTGTACAGTTAAAGTTGACAAGTGACAAAGACTGAGAAGGGAGAAGAGACTATGTCCAGAAAATTAAGAAAGAAAATTCTGGGAGACAGCTTAATCTGGGTAATTATAGCTGCATTTGTAGTGATTATGCTGTTTCCATTTGTTTATATATTATCTACTGCATTGAAATCGGATACAGATCTTGCAACAAGTGTTGGAAGAATTTTGCCGAAAGCAGCGCAATGGGAGAATTTTACAAAAGCATGGCAGCTGCTGGATTTTCCTAAGTGCTTTTTAATTCATTTATTGTTGCGATAGCAGTGACTGCACTTACTATTTTCCTCTGTAGTTTAGCTGCATATGTATTTACGAGACTTGAGTTCAAAGGCAGAAATATTGTTTTTATTCTTTATCTGTCAACGATGATGATTCCGATTACAGTAAGATTGATTCCTTCTTATAATTTATGTAGAAATCTCAACATGCTGGATACATATATGGGAATGATACTTTCCGCAGGTAGCATGGTCCATTCCGTTTGGAACATTTCTTATGCGCCAGTTTTATATGGGAATACCGAAGCAACTGGATGAAGCAGCAAAAATTGATGGAGCAAATCATTTCCAGATATTCTGGGAAGATCTTTACTGCCAAATACGAAATCAAGTATGGCAACATTAGGAATCTATACATTTATTTCTGCGTGGAATAATGCTGATCTGGGATGTTGTTATCCGTCAGAAGTGAAAGCAAATGGACAGTAACATTGGGAATAAGTTCAATCTGTGGCGCATCTGTAATCAAAACAGCCGACATGGAATCTTGATCATGGGTGTTATCGTGATTGGAATGATTCCTGTTCTGATTCTGTTTTTGCATTCCAGAAATATTTTTATGCAGTCTGTTGCAACCGGCATTAAATAGTAAAAAGGAGATCAGTTATGAAAGGTTTAGTGGTAACAGAAGACAATAAACTGTACCTGGAAGAAAAGCTTCCTGATTCCGGAGATCGGAGAGTATGAAGCACTGGTAAAAAATGAATGCTGTAGGATCTGTAACGGAACGAGGGGGATCTGGGAGTTATTGGAGGAAAAGTCAGAGAAGTAACGAGATATCCGGCGGTTTTAGACACGAAGATGCAGGAAGAGTTGTTAAACGGCAAAAAGTTACTTTAAAGTGGGATCTTGTAGTCAGGGCAGGACAAACCGGATAATGAGAAATTTTCCAGCGCTTGGGGCGGATTTGCCGAATATGGAATTGTAAAAGATTATAAAGCAGCCATGGCAGACTTCAGGCCGATGCAAGATATTAATCTTGGAATTACAATACAGGTGTGCCCGAAGGAATGCAGGCAGAAGCTGCTTTGGCGTTGATAACTTTAAAGGAAACATACAGTGCATTAAAAGAACTGGCGTTGAAGATAAAAAGAAGATGGTCATACTGGGAGACGGACCGGTTGCGCTTGCTTTTCTAAGCTGTGCAAAACCGATGGGAATTGAGATTTATGTCCTGGGAAATCACAGAGACAAGCTGGAAACAGCAGAAAACTGGGAGCAGCAGGCACATTTCTTAACAAAGACGAAGAAGAAAAAGAAAAAAGCTTCTGATCTGTTTGACAGAAAGTCCGATATCTGTATAGATACGATTGATCAAATCAGACAATCACGCAGTGTCTGGACTATATTAAAGAGACAGGACAATTGCTGTATATGGCTTAAAAGCGGAGAAAATCTGAATGTACCATTACCGGAACTCAGGAATTTCAATATTCAGTATGTGCAGTGGCCGGTGCCTGAGGTAGAAGCAGAAGCAAGCCGGTTTGTGATGCGATTATGGATGGGAAAATAGACATCGATTTATTTGTGACACAGAGATTTTCAATAGATGATGAGGAAAAAGGATTTCAGGCAGTAAAAGACAGAACTGCATTGAAGGTAGTTTTAAATTTTTAAGGCAACTCGGGAGGAACGCATGATGGCAGGTTATCGATTCAATAAAGAAGAATATTTTAAAAACCAAAGAGGTATATTCTAATTATCCAACCGATGTTTCAGAATGGAAGAAGAACTGGACCGCCTCCAGAAAGAAAATCAAAGGCAAGCTCTTTTTTCAGAAAAAAAACATGGATCTACAGAATTGCAGCCAGGGATGCTGAGGTGATTCTTTTTCCATCCAGTCCGTTTTATGCAGAAATTGATACAGGAAGAGAGCAGAATAGTGTTACTGCATCATTTCCACCGCAGCCAGGCATAGGATGCTGGTTAATGAAACAATATCCAGATTTCGTAGATGGATATGGAGAATGGAGTGGATACTACGGAAAATATGGTGTCATGAACGGACCACAGTTTATGGATGCGGCACATCATTATGCAAATTGCGAGACTATATTGAAATATGGCTTATCCGGAATAATCAGACATGCAAGGATGCGTCTGGAAGAGAAAAGATCTTACAGATCATCAGCAGGATTTTTTAAAATGCATGATTGACGTATGCCGCAGTCCTGCAGAGAATCTCTGAGAGATTTGCCGAAAAAGCAGAGGAAATGCTGAAAACAGAACACGATGAGGAACATGTAAAGGCACTTAAAATGATTGCTGTTACGGCACGCCGGAATTCCATCTGAACCGGCAGAAACATTTTATGAAGCAATGTGTGCAATCTGGTTTACGCGTGAGATGTGCAATGCGTTAGATGGTCTTGGATTTGCTGTGATTGGCCATTTGGACAGAATCCTGATTAGTTATTATGAAAGAGATTTGAAAAATAATCGAATAACGCCGGATGAGGCGCAGTGAACTGGTTGACTGTTTTGTATCAATGACAGATGCAAGATGGGATCTTTGAAGCAGACCTGCCAGGGGCACAAATGCAGATATTATTATAGGCGGATGTGATAAAAATGGCAATATTGTTTATAATGACATAAGCAGGATGATCATAAACAGTTATAAAAATATCATTTTGCAAATCCGAAACTACAGGTGAGAATATCGGCAAAGCATCCGGATGAATTTCTGATGCAGGTTGGTGAATTGGCAGGAATGGGTCTGAATGTGCTGTCTGTCTTTAATGATGATGTGATAATTCCAGCAAATCAGAAGCAGGGAAAAAGTCTGGAAGACTGTCGACTTTATGTCGCAGGTGGCTGCCAGGAAATCTGTCTTTCTAATGAAGTCAACAGCAGAGCATATACCTATCTTAATCTTGTGCAGATGTTAAATGGATCCTTATATCCAGAGTACTGGAATGACGTATTTAAAAGGGATGGATTTAAATTTATTCCAGCTGCGAATGCGAGCGATTTTGAAGAATTCTATCATATTGTAATTGAAAATTATAGAAATGAACTGAATTTCTTTGTGAAAAAATATAACGAATATGGTTCATGGTGGAAAATAATAAATCCGTCGTTGTTCTTTTCTGCAACTATGCCATCATGTACTGAGACGGCAAAAGATGTCTCAGAAGGCGGTGCTGTCTATAATACAGATAATTTTGCTGCTGCGGGTGCAGGGACAGTAATTGATTCGTTATATGCGATAAAGAAGGCAGTATATGAAGATAAGATTACGACATTTGGTCACCTGCTTAAAGCGATGAAAGAAGACTTCAGAGATGATGAGATCCTTCGACAATATTTGCTTCATAAAGTCCCAAAATTCTGCAAGGATAAAGATGCTACAGAATTTGGAAAAAAGGTTATGGATGATCTGGCTGAATGTCTTGGAGGACAGGCAAATTACAGAGGCGGAAAATTTGAGCCGTCATTATTTGCTTTTTATTCTTATAACTGGTTTAAAATGTAACGATTGCAACGGCCGATGGACGAAAAAAGTGAAAGTGCTCTCTCACGAGGCGTTAACCCAAGTGAAAGTACAGAAAACATCAATATTGCAGCATTACTTGATGCAATAAAAAACAATGGATTACACGAAATATCCGGGTGGGGCAGTTATTTATATGGACATTCCACTGATGTATAAAACCCGCAGCCGTCATTGTTTGCAAGTGTGATGCGGGCCTTCTGTGAAAATGGCGGAAGCATTATGGATTTTAATGTTATCAGCAGGAATGCACTTTTTAGAGGCACAGAAAAATCCGGAAACACATAAAATATTGTAGTAAGAGTGTGTGGATACAGTGCATATTTCCATACATTGACTGCTGGAAATGCAGAATGAGGTAATTCAGCGTACACAGAGGTAAGCGGTAAAATGAAGCAAAAATTACTGGTAAGTCAGATACAGAACTTTTCTCTGCATGACGGACCGGGAATACGGACAACTGTATTTTTACAGGGATGTAATTTCGATGCAAATGGTGTCACAACCGGAGACATGGAAAAAGAAAAGTATATACTGAGTTATACGGAAAATAAATGTATTGGCTGTGGTCAGTGTATTGAAATCTGTCCCTCAGGAGCACAAACAGATACAAAACGGGCAGCATATTTATGAAAGAACTCTTTGTACTGTGTGTGGAAAGTGTGGAGATTTGCTGCACAGAAGCATTGGAAATCGTAGGAAGTTATTATTCTGTTGAAGAATTATCGGAACTTTTACTCAGAGACAGAAGACTCTATGAAATTTCAGAAGGTGGTGTTACTTTTTCCGGTGGAGAACCAATGATGCAGGCAGATTCTATATGATTTGTGCAGCAGACTTCAGGAAGAGCATATTTCAGTTGCTTTTTTGAAACAGCACTTGCTTTTCCCTGGAAAGTGATACACAGAATGACAGAATGTGTAGATCTGTTTCTTGTAGATTTTAAGATGTTTGACAATGAAAAAAACATAAAGAATATACAGGAACAGAAAATACCCTGATCAAAGAGAATCTGAAAAACTGGTGAATTACAGACCGATCATGATCAGGCTTCCAATTATAAAAGGAATCAATGATGAGATAGAAAATGCTGTTGCAACAGCAGATTTTTTTGCAGCTCTTGGAAGAAACATCAAGAGTGTGGAATTTTTGCCGTATCATGATTTTGGAGTTGAAAAGCAAAACATGTCGGAGTGAATCAGCAGATGTTTGAAGCACCTGATGAAAAACAGCTGGAGCTGCTGAAAGAAGTTTACAGAAGTAAAAAGATTGACGTAGTGGAATAAAGAAGATTGCTAACAGAAAGGAACAGAGACAGAAATGAAAAAGCATTTTCTGAAAAAGCACGAAGAAAAACTGGTTGCGCATTCCTTATGAAGAGAATGCAGATCCATGTATTATAACTATTTCAGACAGTACTGGAAAAAAAAAGAAACTATTCAGATGAAAGTATCTAAGACAAGAGTGGACTATTGGATGGCATATCCCCCTGAAAGATTTTTTTCGGGGACGATATTCAGGCAGAAGGTCCGGCGAGCAGATGGATCAATGCAATAGAACTTTCTGATGATCCGGAAAACAGAGAAGAAGAGAATTGTCTAAGTCTGTCATTCAGTATATGCCGCCAACCGGATGTATCCAGGAACTGAAAGGTGTAAAAAAGCAGGAGAAAAGTGGGTTTTAGATTGTGTAACCGATCCATGTTCACTGACAGGAAATGAAGAAAATCAAACAGCTATGAGACTTGTAAGCAAGGATCTGCTGCACTGGAAACTGAGGAGAATGAGTTAGAAGAAATTGAAATCAACTGCCGGAAATCAGATAAATGGATTGGAGATGTCGAAAAACAAATAGAATTTGAAGAAGATGGAAAAATCTGATTCTAAGTCAGACTGCGAAAAAAACATGTGAAGGTGTTGCTGCATCCAATGCAATCAGTATTCCATCCGTTTTTTCAGGAGAACAGTTAAAGCCGGCTGCACAGGTGGATAATCTGCGTGTGTGGGTCAGACAGTGGCATAATGAGCATATTGATAAAAGTTTGAATTTCTCATGAGATTTCGTCAGGGACCAGACGTATGGCCGGAAGTCCGACTTTGGCACCCGAAAATATTGTATCCGATATTCAGACAAAAGCCTGTGAAGTAGAACTGGAAATGTTTGTCGGGCAGGAACCGGAAATTGAGTTTGAGCTGTGTGGAGTGAAGTGGGTCTGGAAGGCATTAGATCAGACACTGAACTGTCAGGGATATAAAAATGAAAATTCCAACGGAAAAAAGGAAGACTGTATCTGCATTTCTACAGGGACATGGCAATTCAGGAATTATATGCAGACAGAAAGAATGCAATGCTCATAGTACAGGATAATGGACCGAAAAAAGAAGATTATAAGATTCGAAGTGAGCAGGTGGAAAATATCAATAATCCATCCTTTTATCTTCAATATAATGCAGAACCGTATTTTGAAATCCATACAAATGGAAAAACAGCCTCTGTCATTTGTCTGAATATATGGGGACTGAGATCTACGCGATACGAAGAAGAAAACAGAAGGCTGATCGAACAGGAAGAAAAAGGACAACCGTTGTTTAAATCTGAATCCTATACAGTATATGAGAACTGTGTAGAAGATCGTATTTATGGAGAACCGGCAGCATGGCACTGCGTGGTGGAAAAATAGTTTTATCACCTGTACGCGCGGTGGAAGAATTTTGCTGGAGAGATACTCCGTGGGGAGACATGACAAGAATCCAGAACTGAACCGAGCGTTGGGACGCACCGGAAGATTCAGCCTACCCGAAATTACATACAGAGCATAACGTCATAAATGCAGCATTTTCGCTTGCAACAGATATTATGTGTCAGAACAGAAATAAAAAAAGTATGCCTTGCCAGGACAAGAAGGTCTGATGAATGCGGCTGTTTTTTCAAAGAGAAGGAGAAGGTTTTGGAAGTTGGGTAAGAGATACCTGCCATGCAGCATTTCGATGTCAGAATCTACTTGCACCGGATGAAGCCAGGGAGTCGTTATCCTATATTTCTGAACATGGATTTAATAATGGTGTTGACTGTGCTGCCATGCCGGCGATTGCAGCATGGGATCATTATATAACAACAGGAGATATTCAGCTTTTTTGTATGAAATGTTGCCGGGAATTATAAAATATGCAGAAGAGGCAGATGCACGCTATGATGAAGAAATGCAGCTGGTTCATGCAACAATGTGTCTTGCACAGGATGCCTTTGAAGAGCCGGAAAATGGAGGATATTGTCTTGGGACAGAAATTACATTTGCTTTGATGTATCAGGATGTTGCCAAGATATGTAAGGTTACAGGATGCTATCCGGAGAGAATTAAGTTCTGGGAAAGTCGTTCGAAGGAAATGCTTGCATCCATAAAGGAAAATACTGGAATGAAGAAAAAGAATGCTTTACAAGTGGACCAATAGGAAGTGAAGCATACGAAAAAGGCTGGTGGGAGACGACTGGTGCAGAAATGGTTTTGGCCACGGTTTGGCATTGCAACTGAGAGACAGAGAAATTTGTTTTTGAAGACAATCGAAAGTAATCCGGAGGCATTTTCTGAGTTTGGAATTAACTGGTATCCGTTCCGCAAAAGAAAAAAACCATTTCTGGAGAGCATGCTGGGTATCATGGACGCTTGGGTTATCAGAGGCAGCTGGTGAAAGTGGAAATAAAAGAATTTCTGAAAAAGCTTTATTTATGCACAGGTAAGGAATGTGCTTCTGAATAAATGTTCCATGAAGTAAATGGATGTTGATACAGGAAGAGCATGGGAGATGGCCGCACCTGCCATGGCATGCAGCAGGGTTTATTGGTTTATTGTCAATGGAGGTTTTGGAATACGTTATAGTGAACAGGGAATTCAGATACATCCATGTATTTTGAATGAATTTGAGGGAGCAGTACTTGATTCTGTTCCATATCAGAATGCAAAATTTGTATTTGAGATACATCGGCATGGTGACAGCTATAAAGCATAAAACTGGATGGAAATCGCTGGAAGGTTTCTTTGGCAAAGAAAATGACAGGAGAGCATAAGGTGGATATATATGCTTATGAAACTGAATAAAATCGGTATGGTAAGAAATAACTGTGAGGATAGAACATGAGCATAAAGAAAGCAATTGCAGCCGGACATATCTGTCGATATTACAATTTGGCTTTAAGAGCAAGGAAGAAAAAAAACATCAAAGACCTTTTCAGACCGGGGCAACTAATCGCAATGGATGCGGCCAAAGTAAGTCTTGGTGGATCGGTATCCAACACGGGAATCGGTATGAAACGTTTGGGCGCGGATGTAGAACTTATGGGAATGGTCGGAGATGATGCATTTGGTCAGATGGTTCTCAACGAACTGGAAAAATATGGTGCATCTCCGGAGAGCATGATTGTAAGAAAAGGAGTCGGAACTTCTTATTCTGTAATCCTGCACCGGCAGGCATTGACAGATCTTCCTTCACTGCTCAGGTGCTAATGATACATTTACTCTGGATGATATCGATCTGGAAAAGGTAAAGGAGCAAATCTGTTCCATTTTGGCTATCCATCGCTGATGCGGAAGATGTATATTGATGGCGGAAAAGAACTGGTTCGTCTTTTTAAAGGCTGTTCATGAACAGGGAGTTGCAATCTCTGTTGATATGGCGATGTTTGAAGAAAGTACAGAAGCAGGTACCCAGGATTGGAACGAAGTTCTGAAATCTGTGATTCCGTACATTGATTTCTTTGTGCCGAGTGTTGAAGAACTTTGTATTATGCTGGATCGTGACCGTTATCATGAATGGAATGAAAGGGCAAATGGTTCAGATGTAACGAACTTCCTTTGATGTTGAAAAGATATCAGGCCACTGGCAGATAAGCTTCTCTCCTATGGTGCAAAAGTTATCCTGATCAAATGTGGTACACCGGGCATCTATTTTCGCACAGCAGCCAAGGAACAGCTTCTGAAGATTGGTGGTGGAATCGGAGAAGAGATTGCGGAGACATGGGCAGTCAAAGAAGCTTTTGAGAAGAGTTATTTCGTAGAAAAAAGACAAAGTCGCATCTGGAACAGGCGCCGGAGATACGACGATTGCTGCATTCTTAAGTGCTATCCTGGAAGGCAAAAAAAGCTGGGAGGATGCTCTTCATCTTGCAACAGCGACCGGAGCGCTCTGTGTACAGACCTATGATGCGCTCAGTGGAATCATTCCCACTTGATGAAGTACAGAAGAAGATTGCCGCAGGTTGGGAAAAAAGAAAGTAAGAGGTAGAAAAATGTTAGTTAATATGAATGATGTGCTTTATCCGGCAAAAAAGGGAAAATATGGTAGGACTATTTAATGCGGTAAACCTGGAACTGGCGCGAGGAATCATTGCAGCAGCAGAAAATTCTCAGTCACCGGTTATCATGGGAACTGCGGAAGTATTTTTTCCATACGGACCACTGGAAGAGGTTTCCTTATTATCTTATTCCTATGGCTAAGAAAGCAAATGTTCCGGTAGTTATTCATCTGGATCATGGCCTTAAGAAAGAAACATGCCTGAAAGCTTTGGAACTTGATTCTCATCCATTATGTATGACTGCTCTACAGATTCTTATGAAGATAATGTAAGAAAAGTTAAAAGAAATGGCAGACATCGCGCATTCTTATGGAGCAACCATCGAGGGCGAACTCGGACATGTAGGTGACAACCCGGATTCTTGTGAGAGGGAAGCGCCCATATCAATCCGGCTGATTTCTATACAGATCCGAGGATGGCAAAAGACTTTGTTGACAAAACAGGTGTGGATGCTCTTGCAATTGCAGTAGGAACTGCCCACACGGGGCATATAAGTTGCCTCCAAAGCTTGATTTTTGAGAGAGAATTAATACCATTGCTCATACAGTAGATGTACCGCTTGTTCTTCATGGTGGATCCGGACTTACAGACAACGACTTCAAACGTGCGATTCAGGAAGGTATAAGCAAGATCAATATTTTTACGGATATCAATGTGGCAGCAGTAGAGGCTGAATTCCGCAATTTGAAAGTATGAATAAAGGTATCATTGATCTGATCCCGGCAGCAGTAGAAGCAGTAAAACAGGAAACATTAAAGAAAATGATGCTCTTCTCCAGCAATGGAAAAGGCACATTAAATCAGCCATCCCAGGATGAACTTGTAAAGCTGTTGTTCAGGGTGTTCTCAAAGAAATTGTTGGAAAATAGGGTATTATTGATCCGAACAGAAACAGAATAAGAGGTTGACTAGAGCATTTTTGAAGATTTTGTGTGCAAAAGTAGAGTTTGGCTTGCAAAATACATGAATAAATAGTTATAATATAAATAAACAAGCGAATCTGTAAAATCGCGGAGGATTGAATGGCAAATATTAAAGATGTGGCCAAACTGGCTGGAGTTTCTGTAACAACTGTTTCAAGAGTATTGAATAATAAAGGGTATATATCACAGGATACATACGAAAGTGTATATAAAGCAATTGATCAGCTGGACTATGTTCCGAATCAGATTGCACGAAATCTTTTTAAACAGAAGTCTTATTATATCAGCCTGATCGTGCCGGACAGCTCGCATCCTTTTTGGGCGGAAATAACGAAATACATCGAAAAAACTTTATAAACATCATTATAAACTTTTTTTATGTAATACGGGAGATACGGAAGATAAAAGAAAGAGATTATATAAAAATGATGAGAAAATATGGTTGACGGTATTATTCTTGGAACACATATGCTGGCAGAGACAGAATATCAGAATCTGGATTTGCCTATTGTAGCGTTGGATTACCGGGTGGCAGAAGATATTCCGACCATCTATTCCGATCATAATAAGTGGGTGGTTTGCTGGCTGCAAATGAAATTCTAAAGAATGACTGCAAATGCGTTTTAAATGTAACGGCTGTTGTAACAGATAAATCTCCTTCTATTAATCGTCATAGGGTTTTTCAGAAACATTGAAGAAAAATGGTGTAAAATGTATCGATTATATCTGGAATACAAAACAAAGAACAGAAGAATATTATCAGCAAATGAATAAACTTTTTGATGAATATCCGGAAATGGATGCAATGTTTTCGGAAGATTTGATCATTATGAATGCGTTAAAATGTGCAGGTGAGAGGGGAATGTGTATTCCTGATGAATTTAAAGCAGTAGGATATGATGGAACGCTGATTGCAAAGATAAGTTATCCGTCAATGACTTATGTTTCACAGCCAATAAAAGAATTGGCAGATACATTGGTAGATGTATTATTAAAGAAAATAAATGGTGCAAAATTACATGAAGATATTATTTTGAAGGATGTTTGTCTGGTGAAAGGGCAAACGACAGAATAGAATAAAAAAAAATTACAGAGAAAAAGTTCCTATAGTGTTGAATGGCATTGTAGGAGCTTTCTCTGTAATTTTTTTAAGGTGTACGATCCAGATGAGGGAAAAAAGGGCGTTGATTTTATAGAGAGAATATCCACACCTCCGTTTGCAGACTTGAATTTACCTTCATTTGATATTATAATCAAAGAGATTGAAACGAATCCTGAAAAACAGCGGGAACATTTAATTTTAAGGAGGAATCTTATTATGATTACCTGGAACAACCTGGATACTCTTGAATTGCATCATTTAAAGAGCTTTCCAATGTAAAAAAAGTAAACCTTGTAGAAGCCATGACCGGAGAAAATGGTGCAGAACGTGTAAAGAACTACAGTGTACCGATGGCTGCTGGTCTTGCATATAACTATGCTGCAAAGCAGGTAGATGATGAAGTGCTGGAAGGTCTTAAAAAACTGGCAAAAGAAGCACAGCTTGACTGAAAAATACGCAGCTCTCTTTACAATGGCGAAATGATCAATACAGGTGAGAAACGTCTTGTTCTTCATCAGCTGACACGTGGACAGCTTGGTGATACTGTTACAGCTGACGGCGTTGACAAACGTACTTTCTATACAGAACAGCAGAAGAAAATCGCAGACTTTGCCAATAAAGTACATAACGGTGAGATTACCAACGCGGCAGGAGAGAAATTTACTACAGTTGTGCAGATTGGTATCGGTGGTAGTGACCTTGGTCCTCGTGCATTATATATGGCTCTGGAAAACTGGGCAAAGAAAAAACGACACATTCAAAATGGAAGCAAAATTCATCAGCAACGTAGATCCGGATGATGCGGCAGCAGTTTTAGCTTCTATTGATGTTGCACATTCCATTTTTGTACTGGTTTCCAAGTCCGGTACAACCCTGGAAACGCTGACAAACGAATCTTTTGTTAAGGATGCTCTGAAGAATGCAGGTCTGGATGCATCGAAGCATATGATCGCTGTTACAAGTGAGACATCACCGCTGGCAAAGAGTGATGACTATCTGGCAGCATTTCTTCATGGATGATTATATCGGAGGACGTTTCTCTTCAACATCTGCAGTTGGCGGGGCAGTTCTTTCTCTGGCATTTGGACCGGAAGTATTTGCAGCATTCCTTGAAGGTGCAGCTGAAGAAGATAAACTTGCTGAAAAACGAAGATGTAATGCAGAACCCGGCTATGCTGGATGCACTGATCGGTGTTATACGAGAGAAATATCCTCGGATATCCGAGCACAGCAGTACTTCCGTATTCACAGGCACTGAGCCGCTTCCCTGCACATCTGCAGCAGCTTGATATGGAATCCAATGGTAAATCCGTAAACCGTTTCGGTGAACCTGTAGACTATGTGACAGGACCTGTTATCTTCGGTGAACCGGGTACAAACGGTCAGCATTCCTTCTATCAGTCATTCATCAGGGAACAGACATCGTTCCGCTTCAGTTCATCGGATACAGAAATAACCAGATGGGCACAGATGTAGTGATCCAGGACAGCACAAGCCAGCAGAAACTCTGCGCTAACGTTGCAGCTCAGATCGTTGCTTTTGCATGTGGTAAATCTGATGAAAACAGCAACAAGAACTTTGAAGGTGGACGTCCGTCCAGCATCATCATTGGTGATCAGGTAAACCTGCAAGCCTTGGTGCACCTTGCACACTTTGAAAACAAAGTAATGTTCCAGGGATTCGTGTGGAACCTGAACAGCTTTGACCAGGAAGGTGTTCAGCTTGGTAAAGTACTCGCAAAACGTGTTC
>VOFI01001734.1_pt1 | contig 17598 bp, 28 predicted proteins | sample 5384131 | NCBI WGS metagenome assembly VOFI01 (sample SAMN12384728, study PRJNA508395) | human gut metagenome | isolation source: healthy gut H | host: Homo sapiens
CAGGGGTCTCCTGTACCATGTAAGATGAGAATCTCGATCGGTTAAGCAGAGTACCGAATGATTTTATAACGGTCCATCACTGGCCCTCCGCCGCAGAGCTGGTGCCGAAGGCATCATCCAGCGCCTGCCCTTGCCCTCGAATTCGGTGATCACCATCACGTCGCGCACGGAATTGACATCTACAAACGGCTTAACCTCCGCATAGAGCGATACATCATACTCCCCGTTCTGCACAGAAACCACTTCACCGATGGCCAAACCGCTCGGATAAACGCCGCCCAATCCACTGGTGGTCACAATGTCCCTCTTCCTTACCGGGGTGTCCGCCGCCAAGAACCCCAACTTTACCAGCCCATCCTCGGCCAATTTGATACCACCACTACGCCGCTGTCCCGGCGCAGGGTGGCTCCGTCTCATCGATGGAAGGCAACGCCCCGACGGATCCTTCACGGGGTCCCGTTCTTTCCTCTGTCGTCACAAGCGCGGCGATTTTTGTATGTCCGGTGAGAGCAGAGTGGTCACCTGGTTGTAGTTTGCATTTACCGCAGAAATAAAACCCACGCACCCGCATCCGTAATGACAGGATCATTTTTCGAAACCCCGTCGTTAGTGCCCTTATCAATGGTAAAAAATTTGTACAGGACATTCGGGTCCTGCCCGATGACGGCCGCCGGCACGGGCTTAAAATCGCCCGGTTTTCATCCTTCAATTCCAGGTACTTTCGCAGCTGCGTGTGTTCTCCATACGATATTGATCGTAGTTGACCAACTTTGCATTTGCAGCTCTTCAATTTCTTTTTAGCGCGGCGTTTTCCTCCAGGAGCTCTTCCTTTGAGTAAGTAGCGGCTCCGCTGCAACAGCGGCGTTGTTTGTGATAATGGTACTTCACGCGCTGCATCGGGGCCACCCAACCCCAGCGCATTCGCCACAACCGACCTGCCCTGGGTGGCTGTAACAGCATCAGTGCCAGCATGACAAACACCACTGCCAGCAGGACCTTTGCACTTGTTCCATGCATAAAGTCTCTCATCTTGCAAACACCTCCCGTTGCTTTTTGAAAAAGGGGCTGTTGCAAAAATCACGGGCGCACAAAGCACGCCCGTGATTCATTGTTTGGAACCTCTCCGTTTATTGAAAGTCCCTCACAATTCCAGGGGCCTTTCTCAGAATCCCATCCACATCCAAAGCAGGCCGTTTCCCCTGCTACGCCGCCCGGCGACTGGATAAAACCTTCTCTTCTGGCCGGATACGCACTCCCAACTGGGAACTTCCGCGATGGACATCACCGTTTTCTCATCGATTATCTGCGCGCCTTATAATAGGAGGAAGGCATGGAAACCCTCCAACCGTTTGCCTGTGCCATCCACCACGCAATCCAGCGGGCTGTCCGCCACATGTACAGGCATTCCTGTCTCCTGCTCCACCAGCTGATCCAACCCGCGCAACAGCGCGCCGCCGCCGGTCAGCATGATTCCATGGTCAATAATGTCCGCCGAGAGCTCTGGCGGGTCTTTTTCAAAGTGCTCTTTGATCGCATCCACAATGACAGCGAGCGGATCGGAAAGCGCTTCACGGACCTCTTCTGCGCTGATCGTCACGTTTTTCGGCAGACCGTCCCACCAGATTCCGTCCCCTTGATTTCGACAGACGCGCGGTCCTTCTTCACTGCCGGTTGGGAAAGCCGAACCGATGGCAATCTTGATTTCCTCCGCAGTACGCTCTCCAATCAGGGATTATACTTCTTTTGACATAGGAGATGATCGCTTCGTCAAATTTGTCGCCTGCCACGCGCACGGAACAGGACGTTACAATGTCGCCCAGGAGATCACGGCAACCTCCGCCGTGCCGCCGCCGATATCAACGACCATACTGCCGGTTGGGTCCGCCACCGGCAAGCCGGCGCCGATGGCCGCGGCCATGGGCTCTTCGGATCAGCTCCCACCTGGCTGGCTCCCGCCTGCCGGGCCGCATCTTCAACCGCGCGGCGTTCGACCTCCGTAACCCCCGGAAGGGATACACACCACAATGTGGGCGGCTGAAAGCGGTGGACTTCACCGCCGTTTTTGATAAAATGCTTGAGCATGGTCGCCGTAATATCAAAATCAGCGATCACACCATCCTTAGCGGACGCACGGCAACAATGGAGCCGGGCGTACGGCCGATCATATCTTTCGCATGCGAGCCAACCGCCAACACCGTGTCGGTTCGACGTCTACCGCGACAACAGAGGGTTCGGCATGACAATGCCCTTGCCCCTTCATATATACAAGTGTATTGGCTGTACCCAGATCAATTCCAAATGTCCTTCGAAAACATGGCCAACATTCCTTTCAAACAACGCCCACAACCGGGCTTTCATCGCTGCGCGCTGCACGGCTTTGTATATGAGTAAACCTGACGGCTCCGCATTTCTACAGGGCACGGGTATTTTTACATAAACTTTATTATACCCGCTGTTGGTATGCCAATTCTCAACAGAAAAAATTGTGAACAAATAAATTGTGGCAAATCACATTTGCCATGAAGAAAATCGACTTTAAACGGCAAATGTCCGCAGAATTGCGCTACACGGGCAATCGTGGAAGGCCCAACACATTGTAATAACGCCGTCAATTCCTTGGACCAACAGCGCCCCTTCCCTGAATGCCATAGGCCCGCCTTATCCATGGGTTCCCCTGGTGGCGACATAGATTTGAATTTCCTCGAGAAGCGCATAGAAGGTCACCGTAACCGCCTGCCGCCACGTCGCAATCTGGCCAATGGTGCAAATGCAAAAGCCGGTGAACACTCTACGTTTTGCCGGAGAGCATCCGGAGCATATCCGCGGCGTGCTCGGGTCTTGGGCTTGCTGAGGATCTGCCCCCCAGCGCGACCACGTGTCCGCCCCCCAGAACAACTGCGCCCGGTTGACCTCATTCAAGCGGTCGGCCATCCAGAGCGGAACAGATTAGGCACTTCGCTGCACGCCCGTAACATTGCACCGGAAAGCGAACCCCTTTGCGGTCGGTCAGTTCCGGCGCCGTTGTACAATGCAGGCATCCTTTCTCAGAATTGGCTGCAGGGCAGTTCCTTGTCAACATCAGCGGCAATCGCCCGTAGAGCACCCAACCGCGGTAACGCCCCACCCAGCTGAGCAGCTGCGGACAACGCCAATTCAAAGCTCAGCTCTGTGTCCGCCAAACTAAAATCAGAACACCATTCCAGGGCCGCGGAATTCCGGTCACATTTAATGAAAAAGCCGCCGTGGACGGTCATCCCCAGCTCTTTGCAGCGCCGCCGCCCAGGTTTCCCGCCCACACATGCGTGATGACGGGCCCGCGTCCTGCCAGCGCGTTTTGACCGCCTGCTTCCATACCGAACATCCTCGCGGCAGCTCCACGCAACGCGGACCCCTTCTTTCCGCAAGCCGCTGTTTCTCCGGCACAGTCGTATAGGGGAGGTAGACCCGTTCGCACTGCTTTGCCTGCCGCCTCCGGAAGATCAATCCCTGGAAAACCGCACGCGATGGCAATTTCCATCCGGGGAGGTATACCCGGTGCGGCATGGGGAGAATGGTTTCATGGAAAATGCGACGGGTTCCTGCACCGCGCGGAGCCATTCCAGCTTTTCCAACGCCTCTCCCGGCGCAAACTGGTTCAGCAGCGAAACCGGGACGCTCAGGCCGTCTCAGGATCGCAGGAAGCCTCCTCCGCCAAAAAAAAGGCGTCCTGCCTGTTTTTGCAGTTGGTCCGTACACCGCTCCTGCGGTGACCGGCTTCCGCGCCGCCTCGGCACAGGTCCCTGCGGAAAACGCCTCGCCCATCGCCGTCCCGGACGGACAAGGCACACGGGTCCCCCGCGTGCACGGTCAGTGAAAGGCAACCGGCACCCGCGCTGGCATTCCTGGCGGTACAGGTTCAGATCGGAAAACACCGCTTCCGTCGCTCCGGTCACGTCATGGTCCGCGTGCCAAACATCTCCCGGCCCCCCGAGGTACCCTGCAGTAAATCCGAACGGGGAGAACACTGGTGCGGCGCATCAGATCTGGCGGAAGAGCATGTCCATCCGCCGGCGGAAAGACGGCATGTCGCACGGCCGCCGCCACATATTCCGGACGTTCTTGCGTCCTTCGATTTTGCGCTCACTGACAAACGCCCGCCTGCCCAGCTCTCCGATGCGTTCAATCATGGAGAGGTCCTTCAGGCTGAGGTCGTGCCCGGTTCCCCCCGGGGGAAAACGGCAGACGGCGGCGACTGGGCACGCACAATCCCGGTTACAGCTGCGCGCGCCCAGCATGGAAAAATAGCACTGTCCGGAAACGGACATACCAGGGCCTCCGTGAACAAACGCCTCCAATTCCACCGGACAAGGTGTGAACGGCTCGGCGATTTCACGAAGCGACATTTCCCTGGAGAGCACCACGCGGGCCATTCCGACGCATATGCTGCACGAACGCCGGCCGGCGTATGAAGCGACATCATGCGAATTGGACGCATGATGGCATCCCCGGCGCGCACTCTTCGCCAAGAAAAAGGCCCATATCCTGCAACACCGCATCCACCGGAAGGGTACAGGCGTATTGCAACAACTCTAACGCAGGCAACAGGCTCGTTCTCCTGTAACAGCGTATTCAAGGCAAGATATACCTTCACCCGCGCGCACAATAGTACACGGCCTCCTTTGAGCGCTTGCCCGTCAAAATTCAGACGTTTGCATTGGCGCTGAATGCAGACGCCCCCAAATACACGGCGTCTGCCCCCGCGCGTACCGCAGCCTGGAGGCTTTCCGGCCCCTGCCGGCGCTAAAACCTCGAACCTTTGTGGCATCGGATTATCGTTCATCGTCTTTTTTCTCGAAGAAGCTCATAAAGCCTTCCGGGTCCTCCACCACAGTCTGGGCGCGCTCGCCTGGGATATGTTCTCTCGCCGTACGGGCATAACCTCGCTGCCGCGGAACCGCCTTGGATGGTTTTTGCTTGTACCGCCGGTTCATCGATGGCCTTTGTGGCTCGCGAGCAGCTTTCGCCATCTGTTCCGTTTGCTCAGAAAGGCGCGCGCCCGCAGGGTCTGCATTTCTTTCTTCAGGCGTTCCACCTCCCGGCGTGCCTCTTTCTGCCTCTGTACGCGCGTGAGAGGAATCCTCCAGGTAATCCTTGATCTGAGAACGCAGGTTGTCCGCTGCATCCTCCGCTTTATGCTTTGCGTCGCAGTAGTTGAGCGCCGAAATAATCCCTGTGTTGTGATCGAGATGTGTGGATTCTTTTCCACCATTCGGTGATTCCGGCCTCTACCTCCTCCGCAATCGCGTGGATGTACGACTCGCTGTCGTCTGAGGTGAGGGCGAATTCAGCCCCGCAGATGATTCAGCCGGATGCGGTTTCTGCTCATGAAAACATACCCCTATTTCCCAGCCGAAAACGGCGCGGGAAAACCGTCCGTTCCGGTTTTTAATCTCTATAGCAGCTATTATTATAGTCTATTTTGGTCAAATAAGGAAGCGTTTCTTTTCTGAAAAGGGGAAAGCTCTGCAAAACAGTCATATTGTTGAAATTTAGTAAAGTGCATAAATTTCATCCAAAAATCATTTGCAAGGCACGCAGAGCCCCTTCCTGTGGTATTTGGCTTTTTTGGCTTCCCATGCGGAAGTGGATGTCCCCGGAAAGGAAATCCGCGGACAAAAGAATGATTTTGTTGTAAATTAGTAATAATTGGTATATAATAAGTATGTATGACCAACCGGTCATTCTCTCACATATATATACTTCTTGGACATTTGGAGGATTTCTTATGAACTACCGGCTGCCGATCTACGATCAAAGAACAAATTGAAGCAAAGTTGCAGCATAACTTTGGCCTGACGCTGGAAAATGCAACCGATGATCAATGTTATAAGGCGGTTGTCCTCGTCGTGCGCGACCTCATGGCAAAGGGTTATCTGGAATTCAAGGCCTGCGCAGAGGAAACACACACCAAGCGTGTTTATTATCTCTGCATGGAATTCCTGATGGGACGCTCCCTGAAAACAATCTGTACAACCTTGGGATTGAAGAAGATTTCCGCAAGGCGCTTTCCGAAATGGGCCTCAAGCTCGACAACCTGTATGAAAGAGCCGGACGCAGGCCTTATAACGGCGGGTTGGGCCGTTTGGCTGCATGTTTCCTGGACGGCTTGTCCACCCAAGGGTATCCGGCAATGGGCTATTCCCTTTGTTACGAATACGGCATCTTCCGTCAGAAATTGGTCGATGGCTGGCAGACCGAGCTGCCGGACTTCTTAGCTGCCGGGCGGCAAAGTTTGGTTGCAGGAAGTTCCAGAAAAAGCGCGTCGAGGTCCACTTCGGCGGCCATATCGAAGAATACTGGAACAACCAATACCATATTGTGAACCATAAGGATTACGACAGTGATGGCCGTGCTGTATGATATGTATGTATCCGGCATGGACGGCAGAGGCATCAACGTCCTGCGCATTTGGTCCGCCCGCGGCGAGGATTTGATATGTCCTGCTTCAACAGCGGCGACTACCTCCGCGCTATGGAGCAGAATGCCATGGCCGAGGTCATCACAAAGGTCTTGTACCCGGAGGATAACCATCTCGAGGGAAGAGCCTGCGTCTGTCGCAGCAATATTTCCTGGTCTCTGCGACGATTCAAGACATCATCCGCCGTCACCTGTTCAAATATAGCACGCCGACAATCTGCCGGATTCGGTTGCAATTCATCTGAACGACACCCACCCGGTGCTGGCTATCCCGGAGATGATGCGCGTGATGCTGGACGAATGCGGTTATACTGGGGAAAAGGCCTGGGATATCGTTACGCACAACCGCCTATACCAACCACACCGTTATGGCGGAGGCGCTTGAATGCTGGAGCGAAGAGCTCTTCAAGTTCCGCCTGCCGCGTATTTATCAGATTATCCAGGAGATCAACCGCCGGTTCTATGAGCAGATGCATCGAGCGCCATGTAGATGGTTATAAGGTCGGCCGTATGGCGCCGTTGAATGACGGTTATGTCAAGATGGCGAACCTGGCGGTGGTCAGCGCCCACAGCGTCAACGGCGTGTCTGAAGCTGCACAGCGACATTCTAAAGAAGACTGTTTCCACGATTTCTACACGAGATGCCGGAGAAGTTCCAGAACGTGACCAACGGCATTGCCCACCGGCGGTGGCTGAACCAGTCCAACCCCGGAGCTGGCTTCCTTTGTTGACGGAAAAAATCGGCGATGGCTATATCCACGACGCTGCTCAGCTGGAAAATTCCTCGAATTCCGGGATGACGCCTCCGTGCTGGACAGGCTTGGCAAAATTAAACGCAACAACAAGATCCGTCTTGCTGAATACGTGGAAAAGGCGAACAACCGGTGCTCGACCCGGATTCCATTTTCGACATCCAGATCAAGCGCATGCACGAGTACAAGCGCCAGCACATGAACGCCCTGCACATTCTGACCCTGTATCCAGTGGCTGCAAACAACCCGAATGCCGATTTTACCCCGCACACCTATATCTTTGGTGCAAAGGCCGCGGCAGGGCTACTACTTTGCAAAGCAGATGATCCGCTTTATCGTCGATTTGGCGGAAACCATCAACAACGATCCCCGCGTAAACCAGAAGCTCAAGGTCGTCTATGTGGAAGATTACCGTGTGACACTGGCCGAGCTCCTCACCCCGGCGGCAGACATCAGCGAACAGATTTCCCTGGCTGGCACGCGAGGCTTCGGGCACCAGCAATATGAAGTTCATGATTAACGGTGCTGTTACCTTTGGGTACGCTCGACGGTGCAAATGTGGAAATCCATGAGGCGGTCGGCGACGAGAACATCATTCTGTTCGGCATGACTACGCCCGAGGTTGCGGGCTCCTGAAGCGTTCCGGTTACCGTCCGCGCGTCTTCTATGAGAACAACCAGGTGATTCGTAACGCTATCGATGAAATGAACAAGGGCTTCTGTGGCGTGTCGTTCCACGATATTACGGACTCTCTTCTGAACCAAGACCCGTACATGGTCCTGGCGGACTTTGAATCTTACGCACAGGCACAGAACCGCGCTGTAGAGCTCTTTAAGGATCAGGAGCCGTTGGAACCAGATGGGCCTGGTCATATTTCCAAAGCAGGCCGTTTTGCCGCAGACCGCTCCATCCGGGACTACGCCGACAATATCTGGCACGCAACGCCTGTCCCGCCAGCGCCACCTGTGGATAAGACTGTTAAAACAGCGGTCAAAAAAAGCCTATCTTCAAGAAAATGCGCTAAAAGCGATCGGGAGTTCGCTTCCCATTTTCCTACCAATTCTCGGATCAAAAATGGATTCCGCCCGCCGCCGGGCGCCTCACGGCGCTGGCACAAAAGCTGTGCACAGCTTTTGTAATGGAACACATCATGTTCCATGGCGGGGCCCGCTTTGTACGGTAAATGTGGTAAGTCCCGAGAAAGATATGGTACTAGAGGATATCAATACAACGATTCTATTGTTCATTTAAAAGGGGAACACGATGTTCAATTCACGCAATCCAGCTTTTTACCGAAACCCAACGGGCGCAGTGCCCGCAAAATCACCGGTTCATTTCCGCATCAACGTTCCGCGCGATTTAAAATGCTCTGCGGCGCGTCTGGTGGTTCAGGACGACAACTGGGGACAACGGAAAATTTCGGCATGTTCTGGTGGCGGTATGGATGGTGAAACCCATGAATGGTGGGAATGCTACCACGCCGAAGGCGCCTGGACTGTATTTCTACCGCTTTTACATCGACACATGGCGCGGTACCTTGGAACTAAAAAAAGGATTTGGGGGTGAAGGGTCCACTGAGTCGCACAATGGTCCGTGGCAACTTACCGTCTATGACCCTGCATTTGAAACCCCCAAGTGGTTTGTCCGGCGGAATTATGTACCAAATTTTTCCGGACCGCTTTTATAATTCGGGTACGCCGAAGGCAAATGTGCCCGAAGATCGTAAGTTACATGAACAATGGGGTGAACAGCCAGACTGGCAGCCCGATGCACAGGAAAAATCACCAATTCCGATTATTTTGGCGGTGACTTAAAAGGCATTGAAGAAAAACCTCCCTATTTGAAATCGCTCGGCGTGACCTGTATCTATCTCAATCCCATCTTTGAGGCGCATTCCAATCACCGTTATAACACCGCAGATTATTCCAAAGTCGATCCCCTGCTTGGCACAGAGGCCGACTTCCAGCATTTGTGTACGGCGGCGAAAAGCACACGGATGCTATCATTCTGACGGCGTATTTAACCATACCGGTAGCGACAGCATTTACTTTAACCGTGAAAAACGCTATTCGGTCAAGGCGCCTACCACTCGCAGCAATCCCCTATTTTTCCTGGTACAATTTCCATCCCCTGGCCCGATCACTACGACTGTTGGTGGAATTTTGATACCCTTGCCAGACGTCAACGAGTGTGACCTTCCTACAATGACTATATCAACGGGGAACATGGAATCATCTGCAAATGGCTGGCCTGGCGCAGATGGATGGCGTCTGATGTCGCCGGAACTATAGTAATTTATTCCTTCCCTTTGCTTTTTTTTCTGGATTGTTCTCATTTTACTTTTTAGTTATGAATTGGTAGTCTGTCCGAAACCGCAGGCTTCATGAAGGTCATCAGTAATCTTTTCCCCGCCGATACAGCGGGATGAATCCCTGCTCCTGTATCCCGGCGAAATTCATTGCTTTTCAGAGTATCCAGCAATTCCTCACAGGTATATCTCGAATCCAGTTTTTTCTCAAGATAACGGTAGACGGTTAATGCGAGGAAACAGATCAGGAAATGTGCCTTGATCCGGTTTCTTCCGTAAATAAATCGGTCTTGCAGAAAAATCTGTTTTCATGATCCGGAAGCATTCCTCGATCTGCCACCTCCCCTCACTTACTTTTAAAATATCACCGACCTCATCATCCAAAAGATCCGTGCATACTGCATAGAGTCCATCATACTGCGCCTCTTCCGCAATCTTATCCTCATCCAGATACCGTTTGATATCCGCAGCCTCCCCATCTTTTGTAACAGCCTTCTTCCGATAAAAACGCGCCGGGTCATTCAGTTCTTACGGTTCCTTTTCGCTTTTCCCGAATCCAGCATTTTTGTGCCCGTTCCATATCACGGATGGATTTCTGATACACATTTGGAGAATAAAGTGATGATCAAGCGTTGGTGCAGTTTCTTAGTGGTATACGGTTCATCCTTAATAAAGCCCTTTGTCATCTTCCGGAAGTTTCGTGATATCGACAGGCTCGTCATCGGAGACCCGTTTAAACCCCTGCGGGCTCAGCGCCCATTCTTTTCTTCTTTCTTCAGCTTTTTGATCGACTGGGTTACGATATAAGCCCTTTCCCCCATATGGTTGTATTCCCGGATGGATTCCGAACCCAGCCCGGCATCGCCGCAATAAATGAATTTCTGGCATCCGAAATCACTAAGCACTTTCTTCTCCAGTGGCTTCAGCGATGTCTGCTCGTTTGCATTTCCCAGGAAGAGAGAAAACGCAAGGGGGATCCCATCCCCGTCCATGAAAAAGCCCCATTTGGATGATCGGGTTCGGTCTGTGTTCCTTCCCCTTCCCATATTTCTTGCTGCCGTCTTCCTGTTCAATCTCAAAAAATAATAATTCGTGCAGTCGTAATAAAGGATCTTATCATTCCTCTGCCCCATGAAATGGCTGTTTTATAGACCTCTGCCTGGATCAGGTCACATTCAGCCCCAAGGACATCCAGCGCACGGTATACATCGTGAAGCTTGTAGGATGGTTTTTCTAAAAATTCTAATGCGGTCTTGTAAGAAGCACGTTTTGCTGCAAGGCTCCAGGATCCTTGCGTAGATCAAATCGGAAAGGATTGCGTTGATGTCATATTTAAACTTATATTTTTGTTTTAACTTCCGGCAGATCTTATTCATCTGCATCTGATAATAGATCGATTGGAGAAAAAGGTAGCCGCCCCGGTAAAAGACCTGCTTGCCATAGTCCCCAACTGCCTGTCTGCGTGAAAAGGGGATCAACACTGTTTTGGCTTTTTTTCCTTTTTTATATTTTTCGGTTTCTATTTTCACTTCATTCTTTGCCCAAGTAAGAACATCATCTCTTGTCGGGCCGTGCTCGACTAAAAAGCTGTTCTAAAGTTCCCAGCTTGCGGACAATCATAGAAGAAGTACTGCCATTTGCTTTTACGAAAGATTTGCAGATATAAAATGACTCTGCGTTTTTTGATTTTGATATGTGAAGATTCATAGCTGATCCCTCCTTATCCCTTATTATATTATACAATAACATAAAATAACATCAGCTACGACCTATTGGAGCAGCCTGGCGCGCGACCATGAAATCGAGGGCGTGGAGGTCTGGCATACACGCAACCGCGAGGGCGATGCGGAGCGGTTTATGCAGATTGCCACGCACACATCTGATTATGACCGGGGGCACGGACTTTCCATGGGATGTACAGCAAAGTGACGCATCCCTTTGGGAACCTGCACCACACCGGACGATCAGCTCGCCACTGCTGAAAAAATTGCGGGTGGAATAGAAGACCCATATAGGAGGAAATACAGGATGGAATATCGTTATAATGAAGGTGGACGATGTCATCGCACGGTGTAAAGGCATCCAGTGCGGCTTTAAGCCGACCTCGTGCCCGGATCAATTGGCCAATGCCCTGATGCAGGCGAAAGAGCAAAAACAAAAATCGAGGGCCTGTCCCATTGGGGGGAAAAGGGGGCTGCAGGTTGCAGCCCCTTTTCGCGCGGAAATTAGCAGCCGCCTGTTGCCACAGTTGTTGTCGCAGCCACAGCCACAACCGTTGTTGTTGGAGTAGCTATAGCCGTTACCGCCGCAGCACAGGAGAATGATGATGAGGATGATGATCCAAGAGCATCCGCGCCACCTAAGAAGTTGTTGTTACATTACAATTGTTTGCCTCCTTTCGAATTACAGTATAGTATATTGCGCGGAGGCCAAAAAGGTGTTACAACCAAAATCGGCGCGGAGGATTCTTTTGATAAATATTCCTGTGTACAGATGTATATAGATGAAGAACGGGCACGGAACCAGGGGGTACAACTGCACGCAAGGGATATAGACCCTGTTGATTGAGGAATGTTTTATGACGCCACATCGTCAGGAAGAAGCAAAAAAGGGTACCGGCCCATGTGCGGGTTGTGGTAGACGTCCATTGTCCTGTGTGCGGGGCCTCATTTGACGACATTGTCCGCGCATGGCCGGGCCGGATATTGCGGAGTGTTACCACACCTTCTCCGACCGGTTAAAAGCCGGTGATCGAGCGCATCCACGGGGAAGCATGCATCGCGGAAGGTGCGGGGGCAACCTGCCGCAGCCGAGCGTCAAAGCAGCCAGTTGGTTGTGAAGAGGCGCGCGCTCTGCGGGAAGCGATTGACACGCAAAACTTTGAGTACGCAGCCGCCCTTCGCGATCAGATCAAGGCGTTGGAAGAAGGGAGGCGACCGCCATGGCATAAGTGGTATCAGGAGGCGGGAGAGCAAAACGACGTTGTCATCAGCACGCGCGTCCGCCTGGCGCGCAGTTTGCTGGGGGTATCCGTGGTCCGAAGTGGATGAATGCCGCCGGACGGCGCAGGTGGAGCAGATGACTGGCGAGGCGGCGACCAACGAAAACGCCGGTGGGCATCAGTTCGCCTATTGGCGCATGGAGGACATCGGCCGGACCGACGGCCTTTCCTTGGCGGAACGACGCCTTGTCCAGCCGGACTTTTGGGCGGATCGCATGGCGGGCTCCTGGTCACCCAAGACGAGAGCCTTCCTTTGTTGGTTAACGGCGAGGACCATCTGCGCATCCAGGTGTTCCGGGCCGGATGGAGCTGAAAGCGCCTATGCAGAGGCAGACCATTTGGACACCATCTTGATAAAGAGTTGCACTTTGCCTTTGACCCGAAGCTCGGCTATTTGACGCAAGACCCCGCGAACTTAGGCACAGGAATGCGGGCCTCCGTATTGTCGCAGACCTCCCGGCGCCGCATGAAAGCGGTTCTGATCGGTCGGATTGGCGGCGGGATTGGCGAAGCTGGGCCTTGTGTTGGAGGAGGAACCCTTCGGACCCATCCAACGAAGAGGAACAGACCTCGCGGTACCTGCCTCCAACCGGTTGACCTTGGGGCTGAACGAGAAAGAGGCCCTGCGCAACCTCAAGAGTATTGCGCAGCAGCTTTGGTGCAGGAGCGCACAGCGCGCCTTTCCCTGGCGGAAAGCCGGAGATGGCAGACGCCGTAAGCCGGGCGCTTGGGGTCCTGCAAAGTGCGAAGATGTTGGGGGAACAGGAGCTTCCAGACCTGCTGTACCGTGTACGTTTGGGAATTGCAACTGGGCTGATTTCCGGCGTTGGTGTGGAAAAGATCGACGCCCTGGTTGATGGAATTGCGCCTGCAACCCTGATCGTTGGCCTGCGGCCGGCGGTTGAGCCATCCCAGCGGGACGGCCTGCGCGCAGAAGTGGTGCGCTGTGTCCTTGGATAAAGAGAGGGACGGAATGGTTCTGCGAAGGATACCGCGTAAATGATAGAACTAGGATGTCCAGTTTTGGAAAGAAGGGGACGTTATGACACATCCATCCATTCATCAAACAGAGTTGGCCGCCGCACTGTTCGACCTAGTGGGAGGGCCTGTCCCGGCACCCATATGAACAAGAGGAGGAAGCGGGCGCTGGCGAAACAGTTGGGAGACCGGTCCAAGGTGCTATTAAAAGTAATCGAGCTCTGCAAAACCCCACTACAACCAGAACAGCTTTATTTGACAGCGCGTGCCTATAGTTTTCCTAGGGGCCCGTATGCAGAAGAGACGGAGCGCGCGCAACTGCCTATCTGTCCACAGACGGTTGGAAGGCTACCGCGCCGAACTGTTGAGGAAGAAGGAATTTTGATTAATCGCTGGCAAACGGGGCCTACATTGTGTCCGATCCTTGCGGCCGGGCGGAGGAACATCTCGGCAAATTGAGGCTGCAATTTCGCACTATTTGAGGCATACCGTTTGGAACCATCTCAGGCTATGTATGCAATCAAGGCGGCAGATGGGATGGCCCAGCGGGGACGGCAAAGAGGAGGCGTTGGCGTTCCTGCGGCAACAAAAAGAAAAAGCCGCTATTATACGCCGGTGGACCGTCCCGGCAGATGGGGCGCGGCGGGCCGCAATGCTACGTTCCAAGAATTGTTAAACGCGCATATTTTGAAATTAGAAGCCAAGTGATCTTGAGCAGTTTGAATAAAGCGTTGGTACTACGGAGAAATCCATAGTACCAACGCTTTTTGTTGAAAGAAACAGAGACCTCTTTTTAGCGGGGACGAGTTTTTGCCGCCGCCCACAGTGGCTGTGGGCAGGGGTATCCATCCTTCTTAAAGGATATAACCGATCTTTTTTTTCATCACTTTGCGCAGGGTGCGCTGAGAAATGGCCAATGCCTTTTCTGCACTCGCGCGGTAACACTGTTCCAGATAATCCTTTGTTTTTGCTGTAGTCGGCATAACGTTCTTGGATGGGGCGCAATGCTCTACTACGGCTTCTCCAACAGCCGCCTTGAAATCGCCATAACCCTTGCCCTCGAATTCATGCTCAATCTCTTCGAAGGTCCGGCCAGTCACAGCAGAATAAATCCCCATCAGATTGTTTACGCCGTCCTTACCTTCTGCGTAACGCACACAGGCGTCGCTGTCCGTAACTGCACGTTTAAATTTGCGCATGATGTCCTCCGGCTTATCCAACAGTGCAATACAAACCATTGGCATTCTCGTCAGACTTGCTCATCTTTTTCTTTGGTTGGGTCCTGTAAGGACATGACCCGTGCACCGTTTTTGGGGATGTACGGTCCGAACAACAAAGGTAGGGCTGTACAAAACCATTAAAGCGTTCTGCAATGTTGCGGGTTAGCTCCAAATGCTGTTTGATCGGCCCCAACCGGGACAAGGTCAGCTTGATAAAGAAGGATGTCTGCCGCCATCAGCGCCGGATAGGTGAACAGGCCCGCATTGATGTTGTCCGCGTGTTTGGCGGATTTATCCTTAAACTGCGTCATGCGGGAGAGCTCGCCAAACTGTGTATAGCAGTTTAGAATCCACGCCAATTCCGCATGCGTATGGACATGGCTTTGCATGAAGAACAGGCTCTTGTTTACGTCGATCCCGCAGGCCAGTAACAGGGCGTAGGCCTCCAGGATGTTGCGGCGGAATTTTGCAGGCTCCTGCCGCACGGTGATGGTATGCAGGTCGGCTAGGGCAAAGATACAGTCAAATTCATCCTGAAGGGCAACCCAATTTTTCAATGCACCCAGATAATTGCCCAATGTGATGGTGCCGCTGGGCTGAATGGCACTGAATATGACTTTTTTGCGCTCAATCGGTTGATTATCCATGGGAACCCCTCCTTACAGGATGTCCTTGGCGAGCTGGGCTAAGAATTCATCCCCTTTGACCAACTGCTCGTTGGGTCGGGGGTGGAATAATTAATGCGGAAGCTTTGACAAGGTTCACCATCGGTCAGGAAAGCGCTGCCTGGAACCACACAGACTTTTGCGCAACACCGCTTCCTTACAGAACGCAGGCGCTGGATCTCATTAGTGCCCTCGTAGATGGTGGTGATCTTGGCGTCGCGGTAGGCCCGCTCCACCTCCATGCCCTTGAGGAAGCCGCTGCCGCCGTGGATCTGCAAGGCGTCATTGGTGACCTCCAGCGCGATGTCCGAGGCGTACATCTTGGCCATGGCAGATTCCATGCCGTAGGGGGCGTGCGCCTCCTTCAGCTCGGCCGCGGAGTAGATGAGGAACCGGGCGCAGCGCAGCTTGGTTGCCCGCGTGCTCAAACGCGCCCTGGGCAATGCCCAGTGCCTGGGCGGCGATGCCGATGCGTCCGCCGTCCAGCGTGGACATGGCGATCTTGAAGCCGTCCCCCTCCTTGCCCAGCAGGTTTTCCTTGGGAACCTTCACATCGTTGAAGATCAATTCCGCCGTGGAGGAGGAGCGAATGCCCATCTTGTCATAGTGGTCGCCGAACTCAAAGCCCTTCCAGCCCTTCTCCACGATGAAAGCGGAGATGCCCCGGGTACCGATGTCCGGCGTGGTGACGGCGAAAACCACATAGGTGTCCGCCTTAGGGGCATTGGTAATGAAGATCTTGCCGCCGTTGAGGAGGTAGTAGTCCCCCTTATCCAGCGCCGTAGTCTCCGTGCCGCCGGCGTCGGATCCGGCGTTGGGCTCCGTGAGACCAAAGGCGCCGATCTTCTCGCCCTTGGCCAGCGGAACCAGATATTTCTGCTTCTGCTCCTCAGTGCCGTAGGCGAAAATAGGCCATGAGCCAAGGGAGACATGGGCGGAGAGGATAACGCCCGCGCCGCCGTCCACACGGGCCAATTCCTCCACCGCGATGGCGTAGCTCAGGGCGTCCAGACCGGCGCCGCCGTACTCCTTTGGGTAAGGGATGCCCATCCAGCCCAGCTTGCCCAGCTTCTTGACAGCCTCCTCGGGAAACTCATTGTTCTGATCCATCAAAAACGCGAGAGGCTTGATCTCCTCCTCCGCAAAGCTCCGGATCTTCGCGCGCAGCTCTTCGTGCGCCGCCGTGGTTTGAAACAGCATACGGGTACCTCCTCTTAAAATTTTACAGCTCGCTTGTATCTTGGGGATCGGATTTGCCGGTCAGCAGCCTGCGCAGGCTCACGGTGCGGAACGCCTCGTCCTGCTTTCGCTGCAAGGCCGCCAGCTGACAGTGGATGGCGCACCGCCCGTGCTCGTCCTGCCAGCGGCACTCATATCCCGGCTCCATGCAGGCGCACAGGACGCCCCGCTCCCCCATGACCCCCATGAGATCGTAGAGGGAGGTCGCGTCCAGATCGCATGACAGTTCGCAGCCACCGAGGGCGCCGCGGCTCACCCGCACCAAATTGCCGGCGGAGAGCTTGCGCAGGATCTGGTAGGCAAACTGAGTGGGGATCAATTCCGTTTCCGACATCTCGGCCACCGAATGCTTCTCCCCGTCCAGCAGCACCCGCAAAATGCGCAGGGCGTAGTCCGTCTCTTTGGTGATGATCATGCTCCGGTGCTGCGGTAATATCGCGGTAGAAAGTGGCCCATGCAGCTTCCTCATAGGGGCGTACAAAAAAGAAACCAATGCTCAATGGAATTGTCAGAAGAAGAACAAGAGAAATCGCCATAGCCTCTGAACCGGAGAAATATCTGAGAATCAGAAAATACCCCCTGCATACAGTGGCAACGAACAGAGCAGCTCCCAGCCAATGAAGCTGAAATCCAGACAGAACAGCCGCCATTTGTTGCCGTCCATGATTCGCCGGGATTCTGTGATCGCTTCGTTTGCAGTCAGCGAAGGATGTTCGGACATGATGTAAGGACTGTTGAAAATACAAGTGCCAGCCAGATTGCACCAGTCAGACAGGATCGGATCCGCAATCCTTTTTCTTTCTTTGTTCCATTATTTTTTCACCACCTTGTATCCAATTCCACGCATTGTTATACTTTTTCCGTGGTATGAATAACCGCCTTCATATTCCCAGAATATTTAATTCCTGTACTTAAGATTCTATTTTCTGTTTTTCGCATAATCGGCAGCCCCAAATGGATTCCCATTATTCGCAACTGA
>VOFI01003349.1_pt1 | contig 17596 bp, 27 predicted proteins | sample 5384131 | NCBI WGS metagenome assembly VOFI01 (sample SAMN12384728, study PRJNA508395) | human gut metagenome | isolation source: healthy gut H | host: Homo sapiens
GCCAAAGCCGGAATGGCGTACAGAACCGTATTTACGCAGATCCAGATAGAAGCCATAATCCTCTTCCCTTAAGCCCAGTTCCTTCATTCTTCCCAGAAGCTTGTCGTAGCTGTCCTCTCTCTGACTTCCTCCGATAATCTCCGATTCCCGGAACCAGACAGTCCATGGCTGCAACCGTCTTTCCGTCCTCGTTTAGCTTCATATAGAACGCCTTAATCTCCTTTTGGATAGTCCGTAACGAACACCGGCTTCTTAAAATCTCCTCTGTCAGATAGCGCTCATGCTCTGTCTGGAGATCGCAGCCCCAGAATACTTTATAATCGAATTTGTCGTTATGCTCCTCCAGAAGCTTGATGGCCTCCGTATAGGTCACATGGCCAAATTCAGAATTTAATACATGGTTTAACCGGTCTAAGAGTCCCTTATCCACAAACTGGTTGAAGAACTTCATCTCCGCCGGGGCATTCTCCAGAACGTACCGGATCACATACTTTAACATTCCTTCAGCTACGGCCATATTGTCGTTGAGATCTGCAAAGGCCATCTCCGGCTCGATCATCCAGAACTCAGCAGCATGACGGGTGGTGTTGGAATTCTCAGCGCGGAAGGTGGGTCCAAAGGTATAAACGTTGCGGAAGGCCATGGCATAGGTCTCTGCATTTAACTGGCCGCTTACGGTCAGGTTGGTGGGCTTTCCAAAGAAATCCTGGGAGAAGTCCACGGTTCCGTCGTCCCTTCTTCGGCACGTTGGCCAGATCCATGGTCGTCACCTGGAACATCTCGCCAGCGCCTTCGCAGTCACTTCCGGTGATCAGCGGCGTATGGACATAAACAAAGCCCTGCTCCTGGAAATATTTATGGATCGCATAGGCGATCGAGGGAACGGACACGGAACACCGCCTGGAACGTATTGGTCCTGGGGCGCAGATGGGAAATGGTCCGTAAATACTCAAAGCTGTGACGTTTTTTCTGCAGCGGATAGTCGGCATTGGAAACGCCCTCCACCAGCACGATCCGCCTGGATCTCAAAGGGGCTGCTTTGCCTCCGGCGTCGCCACCAGGGTTCCCTTTACGATAATAGCCGCGCCTACGTTTAATTTGGAAACCTCCGCAAAGTTTTTCCATTGTATCGTGGTAAACGATCTGAAGGGTATCAAAGCACGTTCCATCATTTAATACGATGAAGCCGAATGCTTTCGAGTCACGGATGCTGCGGATCCAGCCGCCCACCTGGACCTCTTTGTCCAGATATTTTTCACGGTCGCTAAAAAGCTCCTTAACAGTAGTCAGTTCCATTTTTCTTTCTCCTCAATTCTGTTTCTATAAATAAAAACCAGTTTATGACAGTATATCGTATTTTCAGCGGAGATTCAAGGGGAAGGTGGGAGAATCCTCCGGGAATCATCCTTGTATTTTCACAGCCGTTTTAGTAGAATAGGAAGGAAACCGAAAGACAGCATATGAAATCACATGCTCAAAAGCAAAGGAGCTGGTATCCATGGAGTTATATAACAAGCCAGTACAGGCAGCAGACAGCGGATCCTCTGAGGCGTATTCTGACCAGGGATGGGGAGTGTTCTGGCTGGCCCTCCAGCCAGGGGCTGGATGAGCTCAGCCAGCAGCTGGCACATATCAACTGCCGGTTCGAGGACCAGAGCGATGACCTCAGCGGAATCACGGATGATATTTTAAAATTGCAGCAGGTATTAAACGCTGTGTGTGAATCCCATGAGAAAAGCAGAGTTTAAATACAAGGCGCGTACAGTGTCGTTGTTGTTTTCAAAATAGTATATATATTATATACAGCAAAATCGATTAAACAACAGTCTGCCTCTCACGCCATTTTTGGACTTATTTCTTAATTTTTATTAATTTCTGTATTCTCCTATACTTCCGATAATTTCTCTTATAAAAGTATAATGTTCCTCGTAATGCAATTAGGAATTTCAAAAAAGTTTCAAAAAGAGAAAAAAGGAGAGTGCATTAATTATGAGAAAGCAGACTAAAATTGCTGCCGTAGTATCCGCAGCAGCTCTGTTAGCATTAGGCGCTTCCATCACATCCTTCGCAGCTGCAAAGGGCACCTGGATGATGGTAGATGGCGAGTGGTACTGCTACGACAAGAATGGCGATGTATATGAGAATACCTTCTGCTCCAGCAATGGTAAGGAATACTATGTAGGCGACGACGGAATGCTCGTTCGTTCCAGCTGGGTAGAGTATGACGGAGATTACTACTTCGTAAACTCCAGCGGTGCAAAGATCGTAAACGACTGGAGATTAACAACCCCGTACGAGGACGAGGATGCAGATGAGGAATGGTTCTACTTCCAGTCCACAGGTAAGAGAGCAGACAACAAGAAGATCCTTTTACAAGGGAAGCACCTTCTTCTTCGATGCTGACGGTAAGATGCTGACTGGCTGGGTAACAGCTGACGGCGATGATGTTGTAAACGAAGAGAACGATATTAAGGTTGGAACCACTTACTTCTGTGACGAGACAGGTGCCCGTGTAGAAAGCGGCTGGGTATACACCACAGAGCCGGCTACTGCTGACGATGATGCAGATGCAGATGAGTACTGGTACTACTTAAAAGTCCAGCGGTAAAGGTTGCAACTGGCAAACAGTCCAACGTTAAGGGCCAGGGATTTGTATTTGGAAACAAAGACGACAACCGTGGACAGATGCTGACTGGCTGGGTTGGCGGAAAATATGATGCAACCGATAAGTCTTATACTTATGAAGAAATTGGTGGTGAGGATAGCCAGGTTCAGTTATCCGATTACAGAGATAACGATGTAGTTTACTACTGCATGTATGATGAGGATAAGGCTGATGGCCATATCCAGAAAAATAAGTGGAGAGAGATCTGGAGACCGGAAGACGCATATGATGAAGACGAGGATGATGATAAGTACTGGTACTGGATTGAAAAAAGACGGTGAAGTATACATTCGGATTCAACTGATTTAAAGGCAGCAGGCTTTGCTTATGAGCTTGGCGATGGCGCTCTTGAAAAAGACGGTGAGGATGAATTCTACTTCGCTAAAAGAAGATTAACTCCAAAGATTACTTCTTTAACAATGACGGAGAAATGATTTCTGATTTCGTTAATGTTACCTATACAGAAGATGAGTCTGTAATTGGCACAGGTATGTATTACTTTGGCGGCTCTAATGATGGTTCCATGAAAACTGGTTCTCAGACTGTAAAGGATGACAATGACGATTCCTTCAAATTCTACTTTGGAACAAAGGATAACAGCAAAACTGGCGAAGTTAAGGGTAAAAGGTGTTACAGGTAATAAGAATAACAAACTTTACTACATGGGTCATCTTGTAGCGGCAGAGGATTACAAGTATCAGCCGGTAGTTATGGATGTTGACAGAGATGGTAACGATGATGCTATGTTCATTGTAAACCCAGAACGGTTCTATCAGCATTCTGCTCTTGAGTATAAGGAAGACGGGACATCTTAATTGATGCTAAGAAGGCTGATGCTACATTTACTACTAAAATTCCAAAGATAATGTTTGGGATAAGTACGAAGTTGTAGATGCGGCTAAACTTGCTAACTATGTGTACGTTGAATTCTTAAATCCGGAAGTTGTAATGCCGGTTGGTGGTGATAAGATCACTGTAACCGTGCCCAATGCAGCCAGAAGCAACGCTCAGTAATTCGGATATCTAAAATCCAAAAGAAATTCTAATTGCAACACACGGACGGGAATTATTTCCCGTCCGTTTTGCTATGCTTCAAACTGGTTTCACGTCAAGAACGCAGAGGATCGAGTTTCACTGCCAAAGACTCTCACGGAACGTTCTTGTTTTTCTCCTCCCGATTGAGTATAATAGTATAAAGAAGGAAAGCCATGGTGCATAATCACTGGAATCCAACGGGAGGTGTTTATGGAACAGCTTAAGACAAACTGGGAAAGCATTGGCCTGTCCAACGATTTCCTTTTCGGAAAGATTATGAAACCGGCCCTTTGTAAACGTATGCTGGAGATCATTCTGGGCGTTAAGATCGATCGCCTGGAGTATCTGGAATCACAGAAAAGTATCGATGAGGAGTGGGATGCCAGGAGTATCCGCCTGGATATCTATGTGCAGGACAACCGGGAGGTCGCTTATAATATCGAGATCAGACCACGAATACTGGAGACCTGCCCAAACGGAGCCGCTACTACCAGTCTGTGCTGGATATGCAGCAGCTGAACAAAGGGAGCGGTACAAAAATCTGAAGCGGACCTATATTATCTTCATCTGTACCTTTGACCTTTTTCAGAATGGGCCGCCATGTGTATACGTTTGAAAACCAGTGCCGGGAGGACGGCTCCCTGCGGCTGGAGGATGACACGTACAAACTGTTTCTGAATACGGAAGGAGGTCATGGACGATGTCAAGCACAGATCTGAAGGCCTTTCTGGACTACATGGGAGGCCGCCCATCAGATCATGCGTTTGTGAAGGTACTGAATGATGAGGTGATTTTGGCAAACATAACAAAGAATGGAGGCGGGAATATATGACATTGCTGATGCGTGACCAGGAAAATATTGATAAAGGACGGGAGCAAGGATTGAAAAGAAGGACGGGAGCAGGGACTGGAAGAAGGACGGGAGCAGGGATTGAAAGAAGGACAGGGAGCAGGGACTGGAAGAAGGACGGGAGCAGGGGCTGGAAGAAGGACGGGAGCAGGGACTGGAAGAAGGACGGAAAAGGGCGAAGGCCGCTTTGCTGAACTTACGCAGAGGCTCCTTCAAGATAAACGTTATATAGATCTGGAAAAAAGTGCAACTGATCCAGAATACCGCCAGAAGTTGTATAAAGAATACCAAGTCTTGTAAAGGCCCTTCCATCTATTCTTAATGTCAATTTCTTCACACCAGATAATCTTTATCGCTAGTATGAATTTTTAGCCAGTACAGATCTCTATACTGTGATATTAAATGTTTTTCACTGGATTTATTATGATACATCACAAGATCAAACTTGTGACTGTGCTAGGGCCTTTCTGGATTTATCACACATATACCCTCCCGGGCTGCTGAAAGGTCTTTGTGGATCATTCTTGTTTTTCCTTGTTTAATTGAGTATAATGATATAAAAGAAGGAAAGCCGTAGAGCATAATCACTGGAATCCAACGGGAGGTGTTTATGGAACAGCTTAAGACAAACTGGGAAAGTATTGGTCTGTCCAATGATTTCCTTTTCGGAAAGATCATGAGAAAACCTGCTCTCTGTAAGCGTATGCTGGAGATCATCCTGGGCGTTAAGATCGACCGCCTGGAGTATCTGGAATCACAGAAAAGTATCGATGAGGAGTGGGATGCCAGGAGTATCCGCCTGGATATCTATGTGCAGGACAACCGGGAGGTCGCTTATAATATCGAGATCCAGACCACGAATACTGGGGACTTGCCCAAACGGAGCCGCTACTACCAGTCTGTGCTGGATATGCAGCAGTTAAACAAAGGGGAAAGGTACAAGAATCTGAAGCGGACCTATATTATCTTCATCTGCACCTTTGACCTTTTCAGAATGGGCCGCCATGTGTATACGTTTGAAAACCAGTGCCGGGAGGACGGCTCCCTGCGGCTGGAGGATGACACGTACAAACTGTTTCTGAATACGGAAGGAGTCATGGACGATGTCAGCACAGATCTGAAGGCCTTTCTGGACTACATGGGAGGCCGCCCATCAGATCATGCGTTTGTGAAGGTACTGAATGATGAGGTGATTTTGGCAAAACATAACAAAGAATGGAGGCGGGAATATATGACATTGCTGATGCGTGACCAGGAAAATATTGATAAAGGACGGGAGCAAGGATTGAAAGAAGGACAGGGAGCAGGGACTGGAAGAAGGACGGGAGCAGGGACTGGAAGAAGGACGGGAGCAGGGCGAAGGCCGCTTTGCTGAACTTACACAGAGGCTCCTTCAGGATAAACGTTATATAGATCTGGAAAAAAGTGCGACTGATCCAGAATACCGCCAGAAGCTATATGAGGAATACCGCATTCTGTAACTGTCCTTTTACCTTTCAAGCATCTGTTCCTTACAGTGGACTAACTTTAATGCTGGTGCGAATTTCTCATCAGTATATGCGTTTATACAGTATTGCTTAACATTTTTCGCGTTCCAAAATCGAAGATTAAAAAAATCTCTAGGTGCTTGTGGAGGTGCTGAACGACGAGGTGGCCCCTAGCGAAGCAAAACAAGGAATGGAGGCGGGAATATATGACATTGTTGATGCGTGATCGGGGAAAATATTGATAAAGGACGAGAACAAGGACTAGAAGAAGGACGGAAAGAAGGATTGCAAGAGGGGCTGAAACAAGTAATTGAGCAGGGGGAGGGCCGTATTACGGAACTTATGCAGAAACTCCTTCAAGATAAGCGTTATACGGATATGGAAAAAGTGATATCTGCCCCGAGATATCGCCAAAAACTGTATGAGGAATACCATGTTCTGTGAAGATCTCCTCGTCTTTATCAAAATATTTTTTATCTGACTGTATTTGACACAGATATAAATTTCAAGCTGGTTTAGGAATTTATATCTGTGTTTTTTATGATCATAATTAAATTTAACATAAGTGGCTCTGTAAGGGCTGCTCTACATAGTAATTTTTATGTATAGGTCCAGATATGAAGTCCAGATTAAAATTGCTGTATCTGACAGGTATAAAACGATATTGCTTTAAGAATTAGTGTAGTATATGTATTATATTAAATTCTGTATTTTTAAAAGTATATGATCGCTCATAGCCTATTTTTCTCTCTACATTCTTAAGGAATTATTAATTTTGTTATTTTCTGTAAATTCCGATAATTTCTCTTATAAAAGTATAATGTTCCTCGTAATGCAATTAGGAATTTCAAAAAGTTTCAAAAAGAAAAAAAAAAAAGGAGAGTGCATTAATTATGAGAAAGCAGACTAAAATTGCTGCAGTAGTATCCGCAGCAGCTCTGTTAGCATTAGGCGCTTCCATCACATCCTTCGCAGCTGCAAGGGGCACCTGGATGATGGTAGATGGCGAGTGGTACTGCTACGACAAGAATGGCGATGTATATGAGAATACCTTCTGCTCCAGCAATGGTAAGGAATACTATGTAGGCGACGACGGAATGCTCGTTCGTTCCAGCTGGGTAGAGTATGACGGAGATTACTACTTCGTAAACTCCAGCGGCGCAAAGATTGTAAACGACTGGAGATTAACAACCCCGTACGAGGACGAGGATGCAGATGAGGAATGGTTCTACTTCCAGTCCACAGGTAAGAGAGCAGACAACAAGAAGATCCTTTACAAGGGAAGCACCTTCTTCTTCGATGCTGACGGTAAGATGCTGACTGGCTGGGTAACAGCTGACGGCGACCAGGTTGTAAACGAAGAGAATACCATCAACACAAGTACAACAAGTCCGACTTACTACTGTGATGAGACAGGTGCCCGTGTAGAGTCTGGCTGGGTATATACCACAGCTCCTTCCACACCGGATGATGATGCAGATGCAGATGAGTACTGGTATTACTTAAAAGTCCAGCGGTAAGGTTGCAACTGGTAAGCAGTCAATGTTAAGGGCCAGGGATTTGTATTTGGTAACAAACACGAGAATATGGGCCAGATGTTGACTGGATGGGTTGCTGGAAAGAATGACAATCCTGCCGATAAAAATTCTAAAATGCTTTATGAGGAAATCGGCAATGAGGACAGCCAGGAAGAATTAAGTAAGTGGGTTAAGTCTAATTCTGAGGATGAGGCTGAATATGCAGTATATTATTGCATGTACGATGAAGATAAGGCAGATGGCCATATTCAGAAAAACAAGTGGAGAAATCTTTGGGCTCCTCGGGATGCATACGAAGAAGAAGATGAAGATGAGGATAAATTCTGGTACTGGATCGATAAAGATGGTAAAGTTTATATCCCTGGTTACAATGATATCATCGCCACTGGTATTGAATATGAATTAGGCGATGGTGCTATGGACGAAGGTAAAATAGTTCAACTTTGCTATGAAGAAAATCAATTCTAAAGATTATTTCTTCAACGAAGAGGGAGAGATGGTTTCCGATTTTGTAAGCGTTGTTGCCTCAAGAAAAACCAGGATAATAACCTGTATATTGAAAATGGTATGTATTATTTTGGTGGATCTAACGATGGATCTATGAAAACAGGTTCTCAGACCGTTAAGGATGACAACGGAGATTCCTTCAAGTTCTACTTCGGAACTAAGGATAATAACACTACTGGTGAAGTAAAAGGTAAAAGGCGTTACAGGTAATAAAAATAACAAGCTGTACTACATGGGTCACCTTGTAGCAGCTCGAGGATTACAAGTATCAGCCAGTATTCATGGATGTTGCAGGAAAAGGTGAAGAAGTTACATTTATCGTAAACCAGAATGGTTCCATTCAGCACTCTGCCCTTGAATATAAAGAAGATGGTGATATCTTAATTGACGCTAAGAAAAACAGTGTTGTATTCAAAACAAAGAACACTGATTCTAAGACATGGGATAAATACTCCGTTGATTATGAAAAGGGTGGAAATTTAATTCTCAATGTTGAAGATATCGATGAAAGAGATGTAATGCCGATTCATACAGCTCCCATTGCTTCTGGAAGTGTTGCTAGTAATAGCACAGCTAACTAATCATAGCTCGAAGTTTTAAATTCAAAAGAATTTCTAATTGCAACACACGGACGGGAATTATTTCCCGTCCGTTTTGCTATCACACATCCAGGATGCTCTTCCAGGTTGCCCTTTATTCTATTAGACCGTACATTCTAAGTAAACGGAACAGAAACAACCTCCCGTAGCAAACAATTCCTATAAAAACAGAGACACCCCTCTCAGAGCGCCTCCATAGTCTTAACAATATTCTGTTTTATTCTTCGTCTTCGTCGCCCTCACACCAATATAACCGCATCATATCAAGAAATGCTTTATTGGTCGGTTTGGAAACCAGATGACGGCCTGCGATTTTATCCAGATATCTATGGTTATCCGTTTTCCATAATTTAGCGATAAAAGTTCTTAAATTCCGTTCGATACATATGGTTGTTGTATCCATGGCGTCGGCCATATCAAAATACATGGATTTTTGATATACAGCATAAACGCATCGGATTGTCCTTTAAGATATCCAAAGCCAGGTACAGGCATTCCTCCCCTAAAAAGTTATCTGCAATTCCTAAGTTCCTTATATCATCGCGAATTAACTGTCTATAATTTTTCATTTGCTTAAACTTCCTTTTTAATAGTAATATGGTCAATGATCATAATATAAAAATTGCTCTCATCAGCAGAATAAAATAGCAAACCAAAATACACCGCTAACGATTTTCACCGGTGTTCCCATTTTTATAATATAGTACTCTTTCTATCAACACGATACGACATTACAATTCGACATTATACTATCATTTTGTTGATACTGCAAGCACATATAATACATAAAGTAAAAAATATTCTATATTAACAGATTGGAGGTTTGTTTGAAGAATATCCAGAATCAATCAAAATTTTTTGAAATAGCAAAACGGACGGGAAATAATTCCCGCCCGTGTGTTACAATTAGAATTTCTTTTGGATTTTAGATATCCGAATTACTGAGCATTGCTTCTGGAAGCGTTGCTATTGGTCAGAGTCTTATCGGCACCAACCGGCATTACAACTTCCGGATTTAAGTACTCAACATAAATATAATTTTCAAGTACAGCAGCATTTTCTACTTCATACTTATCCCAAATATTAGATTTAGAATTAGCCTTGCTGAATGTAGCTTTTGCTTTCTTAGCATCGATTAAAATATCGCCATCTTCCTTGTACTCCAGAGCAGAATACTGGATGGAACCATTCTGGTTTACGATGAATAACGCATCTTCTGTACCATCGCCATCAACATCCATCTTAACCGGCTGATATTTGTAGTCCTCAGATGCTACAAGATGACCCATGTAGTAAAGTTTATTATTCTTGTTACCAGTAACACCTTTTACCCTTAACTTCTCCAGTGTTGGAATTGTCCTTTGTTCCAAAGTAGAACTTGAAAGGTCACCGTTGTCATCATAACAGTCTGGGAACCAGTCTTCATGGAACCATCATTGGAACCACCGAAGTAGTACATACCAGTGCTTTGATTACAGATGCATCATCAGTTTCTACTACATTGACAAAGTCGGAAAGCATTTCGCCTCTATTATTGAAGAAATAATCTTTAGAGTTTACTTTCTTCTTTGCAAAGTAGAAATCATCATCACCGTCTTTTTCAAGAGCGCCATCGCCAAGGTCATAAGCGAAGCCACGAGCCTTCATATCCTCTACATCCGGAATATATACTTTACCGTCTTTTCAATCCAGTACCAGTATTTGTCCTCATCTTCATCCTCGTCGTATGCATCTTCGGGGCCCAGATCTTTCTCCATTTGTTTTCTGGATATGACCATCGGCTTTATCCTCGTCATACATGCAGTAGTAAACTACATCTTTTCCTCTGTAATCGGATAATTTAACATCACTGTCTTCGCCGCCAATTTCTTTGTAGTCATAGGAGTTGTCAGCGGCATCCACTCTCCGCCAACCCAGCCAGTCAGCATCTGACCGCGGTTATCATCCATGTTACCAAATACGAAGCCCTGGTCCTTAACGTTGGACTGCTTACCGGTTGCAACCTTACCGCTGGACTTTTAAATAGTACCAGTACTCATCTGCGTCTGCGTCGTCATCCGGTGTGGACGGAGCTGTGGTGTATACCCAGCCAGACTCTACACGAGCACCTGTCTCGTCTCAGTAATAAGTCGGGCTTGTTGTGCTTGTGTTGATGCTGTTCTCTTCATTTACAACCTGGTCGCCGTCAGCTGTTACCCAGCCAGTCAGCATCTTACCGTCAGCATCGAAGAAGAAAGTGCTTCCCTTGTAAGGATCTTCTTGTTGTCTGCTCTCTTACCTGTGGACTGGAGTAGAACCACTCCTCATCTGCATCCTCGTCCTCTACGGGGTTGTTAATCTCCAGTCGTTTACGATCTTTGCACCGCTGGAGTTTACGAAGTAGTAATCTCCGTCATACTCTACCCAGCTGGAACGAACGAGCATTCCGTCGTCGCCTACATAGTACTCCTTACCATTGCTGGAGCAGAAGGTATTCTCATATACATCGCCATTCTTGTCGTAGCAGTACCACTCGCCATCTACCATCATCCAGGTGCCCTTTGCAGCTGCGAAGGATGTGATGGAAGCGCCTAATGCTAACAGAGCTGCTGCGGATACTACGGCAGCAATTTTAGTCTGCTTTCTCATAATTAATGCACTCTCCTTTTTTTTCTTTTTTGAAACTTTTTTGAAATTCCTAATTGCATTACGAGGAACATTATACTTCTTATAAGAGAAATTATCAATAGTTTTTTACATTTTTCGCAAGTTTTGCAAAGGATGTAAGCTTTTTGACTCCTTCTGGGAAGTATTCCGTACCTCCGATACATCCACATTATAGTATAGTTTCTTAAGAATTTCCCATAACTTTTATCTGTTTATTTTCTTACGGATTCTTTACGAAACTTCATTTTTATGGCTATATTGTACTTATATTGGTACAATCTTTCATTTTTACCCTCTTGCAATTTCAATTTGGTATGGTATAATGTTCATATATTTAATTTTATTGTTTTTTTGAACATGTAATTTTCATCTGCTTTCGTTCAATTTCTATGGAGGAATACGATTATGGATCGTTTTGGACTGCTGTGCAGAAATATTTATGAGAAGAAAAAGATCACCCAGAGGGAACTGGCGGCAGCCATGGACCTTTCCCCTGGGGACTTGCAACCACCGATCCGGGATGCACTGGCCGATGGACTGATCGCCCTGGATCCCCAGACGGGAGAATATTCCTTATTAAAGAAGGGTGTGGAACTGCTCCAGAAGTACCGGGTCAACAGCGCCGTCATCCTGGCGGCAGGCTTTGGCTCCCGTTTTGTACCATTGACCTTTGAAACGCCGAAAGGACTCCTGGAGGTGTTCGGGGAACGCATGATCGAGCGTCAGATCAGCCAGCTCCACGAGGCCGGGATCATGGATATCACCATCGTGGTGGGGGGTATCTGAAGGAGAAATTTGAGTACCTCATTGATAAATTCGGCGTAAAGCTGCTTTACAACCCGGAATACCACAATAAGAACACACTGACCACCGTTTACCGGGCCAGGGACTGCTTCAAGGGAAAAAACACGTATCTTTTATCCTCAGATAACTGGATCCGCGAAAACATGTACCATACATACGAGTGCGGCGCATGGTATTCTTCTGTATATATGGAAGGCGCCACCTCTGAATGGTGCCTGGAGGCCAGCAAAAAGGGGCTGCTCACCGGAGTGGCCGTAGGCGGCTCTGATTCCTGGGTCATGTACGGACCGGTTTACTTTTCCCGGGAATTTTCCGAGGAGTTTTTCCCCGTGCTGGAAAAATATTATGAGACCCCCGGAACCGAGCAGATGTACTGGGAACAGGTTCTGGCAGACCTGCTGAATAGAACGGCAGGAGAACACGTTCCGTCCATGGCAAAGTACCCGGCTCCCAAAATGTACATCAACCGTCAGCCGGAAAACCAGGTGTATGAGTTCGAGAACCTGGAGGAGCTGCGGGTATTCGATGAAAAGTACCGGAACAATTCCAACAATGCGGCCATGGAGCTGGTGGCAGAAGTCCTCCATATCCCGGAATCCGAGGTGACCGATCTGAAATGCCGAAGACAGGCATGACCAATAAATCATTCCTTTTTAAAGCCAGGGAGCGGTCGTATATCTGCCGGATCCGGGGCCTGGAACCGATCTTCTCATCAACCGGGCCCAGGAAAAAGCCGTTTATGACGCCATCAAGTCCCTGGGGATCTCTGAGCATGTGATCTACATGAGCGGCGACACAGGTTATAAGATCTCTGAGTTTTATGAAGGCGCGCGGAATGGAGATCCCAGGAGCTGGCAGGACGTGGCCCGGTGTATGGAGCTGGTCCATCGCCTCCATAATTCCGGGATCCAGGTGGATCATTCCTTCGATATGAGAGAGCGGATCGACTTTTATGAGTCCATCTGTAAGGGATATGAAAAAATCTTTTTGAGGATTACGATCATGTGCGCGGCCACATGAACACGCTTTTAAAGCGTCTGGACCGTCTGGACCGCAAAAGACCCTCTGCCACATTGACAGCGTCTGTGATAACTTCCTTTTCCTGCCGGATGGCGGGATCCGGCTCATCGACTGGGAGTACGCCGGAATGTGCGACCCATGATCGATGTCAGCATGGCTGCGATTTATTCTTATTATAATGAGGAAGAGGCTGAAAAGCTCCTTGCCATATATTGCAGCGGAAATATCTCTGCCGAGGACCGGTTCGTTTATTATTCCTATATTGCCCTGGGCGGCTTTTTTATGGTGCCTGTGGGCCGTATACAAAAGCAGTATCGGCGAAGAATTTGGAGAATACACGCTGATCATGTACCGGTACGCCAAGGAGTACTATAAAAGATCGTTACCGATCCGGCCTTTCTCCGATCGGGTCTGATTTTAAATTTGTCCCGGAATTCCGGAAAATGTGGCAGAACTCGGGATTTTGGCCCACTTTTGTAATAAATTATTCAAGACTCCATTGGGATTATATGGTATAATCAACATAGAAGTTTTTCGGAACTATTTTTACCATGAGGGGATTTCTATGATACAAAGGAAGCGGCTGGCTGCAGCTCTGTTAAGCCTGACCATGGCGTTTGCAGCCGTATATCCGCCGTCCCGTCTTTTGCGGCGGCCTGGGAACGGAATGCCAACGGCTCCTATGTGGCGGCAGACGGCTCTGCACTCACAGGGATCACAGCCAGGGGCATTGATGTTTCCCACTGGAAGCAGTCCATCAACTGGAACGCCGTGGCGGCGGACGATGCAGTTCGTTATGCTGGGAACCAAATATAACAACGAGGTGGATCCATATTTCAGCGTCAATGCAGTAAACGCCTTCAATGCAGGACTGAAGGTGGGCGCTTATATTTATTCTTATGCCACCACAACGGCCGCAGCGGAGGCGGAGGCGGATTTTGTACTGAATCTGATCAAGGACTATCCCATTTCTTATCCGGTGGTGCTCGATGGGAGTCCACGGAAATGAGCGCGCTGACCCCTGCCCAGCTGGCGGATGTGATCAATGCATTCTGTAAGAAGGTGGAGGCCGCCGGATATTATCCCATGGTCTACACCAATGATTACTGGCTTTCCCAGAAGATCGATATGACCAAGGTTCCTACGACGTATGGGTGGCCCGGTATAACGTCAAAGCCGGCCTATGCAGGCGCGGCCATGTGGCAGGCCAACAACGAGGGGCAGATCGACGGTGTCAACGGAAATGTGGATATCAACTTTGTCTTTAAGGATCTGTCAGCCCAAGCTGCCTGCTGACCGGTGGCGGCTGATCGACGGGAAATGGTATTATTATAAGAATTATGTAAAGCAGACCGGCTGGATCAACGACGGACAGAGCTGGTACTATATGAATTCTGACGGCACCCAGTATAAGGGATGGCTGCTTCTGGATAATTCTTATTATTATCTGCTTCCTAAAAACTGGGCAGATGATGACCGGATGGCAGACCATCGACGGGAAATGGTACTATCTGAAGACAGACGGAAGGATGGCCAGCGAATGGCTCCAGGATAATGGAAAATGGTATTATCTTCTGGACGGGGCTATGGTCACCGGATGGCTCCGGATCGGCACCGACTACTATTATCTGAAGGGCGACGGATCCATGGTCACCGGATGGCGGAAAATGGACGGTGCGTTTTATTACTTTGCCAGCGACGGACGGCTGGTACGCGGATGGCTGAACCTGGACGGAAAAAATTATTATATGAAGGCAGACGGCACCATGGTCACTGGATGGCAGACCATCGACAATGTGACGTATTTTCTTCAATCCCGACGGTGATATGGCCTCGGGCTGGACAGTCATCGACAATTACTGGTACTACTTTAACGGAATGGCCAGATGATGACTGGATGGCTCCAGCTGGACGGCCGGTACTATTATCTCCATACAGACGGACGCATGGTCACCGGATGGCAGAGTGACGGCACCCACAAATATTATATGGATAAGACATCCGGCAAAATGGCTGTGGGATGGAAGCAGATCGACGGAGCCTGGTATTATTTCAACCCCTCGGGCCATATGGTCACCGGATGGGTCAAGGATAATGGTAAGTATTATTACATGAATCCGTCGGATGGAAAGATGATCTCCAATGGCTCCTACGCGATCAATAATATCAACTATACCTTTGACAACTCGGGCGTATGCCTCAATGAGGCCTCTGCCATTGACGGAGGCTCAGCTGGCAGCGTATATTCACCGCCGTCCGGAAATTCTGGAAATTCTGGAATTACCGGAAACCAGGTGACCAACGGCACCTCCCTCTCCGGGAGGGATGTCTGCCGGAAATACGGGTACAGGGGCTCCCGGAGGCAGCGCTCCGGGTACGAATGCTCCCGGCGGAAATGGGATCACGACCGTGAATCCCGGAAGTACCTCCGGTCCCGGCGGATCGTCGGGCAGCTCCAGCATCACGGTTCCTGGCGGAACAAGCTGTGATTCCCCGTCCTGCGGTTCCGGAAGCTCCGGCTCTTCTGATTCGGATGGATTAAAGGAATTCCAGACCGGCGGGCCGAAATAAGCGGTAAAAAAAAATCCGCTGGAGGATGTATCTGATCACATCTTCCGGCGGATTTTTCTATTTTTCCTTTTTTCTCTATTTCTCTATCTCTTTCCGGATCTCCTCCAGAGGCCGGCCTGTCTTTTTCGCAATGGCGGCCAGATCTTCATATTCCAGCTTGGTTCTGGTAACGCCATGGCCCCGAGATTTTTTTTTTCCGCACGGGTCCATAAGCCGTTTCCACAGTTTCCTCCCGGCGCTTCGGGGTGAACCTCCGGCTGATATGCTCCCGGACGCCCAGCGTCGTGGTGTGCCGGAACAGCAGCTCCACCATCTTTTCTTCGTCCTCCCGTCTGCACATACAAGTCAGAAGGACACCGGGACGGCTCTTTTTTCATCCCCACAGGGACCGTATAGACCTCCAGGGCTCCGGCTTCGAACAGCGCCTCCTCCCGCAAAGCCAACGGCCTCAGCAGTCATGTCGTCCAGGTTGCAGGACAGCTCTGCGATCTCGTCTCCAGCCTCAGCGGTATCCCCCCAGAAAGGCCCGGACGCAGTTGGCCCGCTCAAAATCCTTTTTACCCATTCCGTATCCGATCTTTGACGTGGTCATCACCGGCATTTCCGGAATTCTTTGACAAAAATGCTTTAAGAGGGCCGCACCGGTGGGGGTGCAGAGCTCTCCCTGTACCTGGGTGCTGTATACGGGGATCCCCTGTAAAATATGGGCCGTGGCCGGAGCCGGGACTGGAAGGATCCCATGGGCACAATGGACATGGCCGCTTCCCACATGGACCGGAGAGGCGATGATCTGATCCGCTCCCAATTCATGGAACAGGAGGCATACGCCCGCAATATCTGCCACCGCATCCATGGTGCCTACCTCATGGAAATGGATCTGGTCCACCGGCATTCCGTGGGCATGGGACTCGGCCTCGGCGATCAGGGCATAAACTGCCTTCATGTCTTCCTTCACCGGGTCTGGAATATCCAGACCGTCAATGATGGAGGCGATGCCTGCCATGGTGGAGTGATGATGGTGATGATGGGAATGATCATGTCCGTCGTGGCTGTGGACGTGTTCACCATGGTGATGGTCATGGCTGTGGGCATCGTGGTCCTCATGGTGGTGATCATGACCATCGTGGCTGTGGGCATGGCTGTGAAGCCCGTCAGCGGCAGCGGATTCGCAGGCTTCATGGGAATGGGTGTGTCCATGATCATGAACGTCTTCGCTCTCCTCTTCCTCCCCGAAAACAGTCACATTCATATGTGTTCCCGTGATCCCCATTTTACGGCCGGTTCCGCTTCCACCTTCACGCCAGGCAGACCCAGTCCGTTCATTTTTCCAAGAAATTCTTCCTGCTTTTTCCGGACACAGCTCTAAAAGCGCCGCCATGAGCATATCTCCCGCGGCCCCCATGCCGCAGTCCAGGTAAATCGTTCTCATTTCGTTTCCTCCTCTATCCCTTCATATGATTGATCATGCTGGCCAGATATCCGGCCCCGAATCCATTGTCTATATTTACCACACTGACCCCCGCTGGCACAGGAATTCAGCATGGAAAGCAGGGCTGAGACGCCGTGAAATGAGGCGCCGTAGCCAATGCTGGTGGGAACTGCAATGACCGGGCAGTCCGCCAGGCCGCCAATGACGCTGGCCAGGGCTCCCTCCATTCCAGCGATGGCAATGATCACCCGGGCGCTCATGATGGTATCCATATGCGCCACCAGGCGGTGCAGGCCTGCAACCCCCACATCGTAAAGCCGTTCTACCTGGTTTCCCAGGGCCTCGGCTGTCAGGGCCTGCCTCCTCAGCCACCGGAATATCGCTGGTCCCTCCAGTGGCGACCACGATCGTACCGACTCCGTCCTTTTCGGAAAATCCCCGCATA
>VOFI01003690.1_pt1 | contig 17591 bp, 21 predicted proteins | sample 5384131 | NCBI WGS metagenome assembly VOFI01 (sample SAMN12384728, study PRJNA508395) | human gut metagenome | isolation source: healthy gut H | host: Homo sapiens
GGGAAAGCTGACGCCAACGTCCCTTTTTCCGCCCGTCAAAGACGCCAGCTTTCGCATTCCCGAAACTGCCCGCACTGCGGGCAGACGTGATTGCCGGGCGGCGCTTGCGGCGCCAGGGTTTTATCCTGCTTTTCTCCCTTCGTCCCCGCATTTTCCTCCACCCCCCGGAAGCGATTCGGGAGGCAGCTCTGGAAACGCCCCCCGAAAGCGGCCTAAATCCGCCCTCCAAGGCCGAGGGGGTATTCACTCCCCGCACCCTCTCCCAAAGGCGCACACAGGGCGTTCTGGGGGGCTTCTGTGGGCGGATTCCGCCAGACGCTCCGCCGCCCTCTGACGGGCGGTATCCTCCTCCAGCTGCCGGAACTGCCGCTCGTAGAACGATTCCACCGCCGCCTGAATGGGGCGGATGGTGTAGAGCAGGTTTCCGTTGAGCGGCCGACCGTCCTTGCTTCGTATCATGGTCGGCTCGGTACGGATAAGATCTTTCTCCTCCAGGCTGCGCACATACTTGCTGACCGTGTTTTCGCACATGCCCAGCGCCTTGCCGATGGTCTTGTAGCTGGGCCAGCATTGATAGGTTTCTCTGTTCTCGATGCTCAGCAGGTAGCAGTAGATCGAGATCTCCGGGTGGCTGAGCCCGATGTGAAACACTTCGTTGGGAACCAGAAAATAATTTTGCGGGGATCGCGTTTGGGCCACTGTTGAAACTTCATTTTGCACCACCTTTCTTTTCATCTCCACAGAACGGATTTCTCTTTGAGCGCCGCCGCGCAGCGCGGCGTAGTCAGACCGGCACAGATTCAAAAGTCCACCGCATCCATCCTCCTTTCTCACACAAAATAAAACGCTCCCACAAAATTTGTGGGAGCAGTGTCTATATTTCTTTTTTCACTTCTCTGTGATAGAATGAGACCATCCGGAGGTGAGATGATGGGCCAGAGCAAATACCGCATTTTCGAACTGTCCGCCAGGGCGGTGATGAGTTATGCTACACAAGAAAGGGCAGTGGCACTTTAACCTTGACCAGACGGCTACAGACAAAGTGTAAAAGTTTCCGCCCTTCACGAGCAGGACAGCAATGCCCTGTTCTTTCAAATCATGTGTGTCCTACAGGGCGACGACTTCTCTGAGCCAAAAGATGAGCGACTTATTGATGATCTGTCGAATGTAATTTTCTACATGGACTTCTCTGAGATTTTTGACCGTGATAGTACACGGCCTAGGCAATTGATTCATCAGGGAGAAGGCCAAGGACATGTTTCGTCGGGAGGGCGTGCAACTGGATTTTGGATCCGGCATGTATCGCTATCTCGCCTTTGAGATCAAACAGTATGAGCCGCCAGAGCAAGTTATCTTTTTCTGCGTGAGGATGTGTATAACCAGGTGCGCCGACGCATCCAGATGGATATGACCATCGGAGATTGTCAGCTCAGCAAGCTCTGTCACGGTGGAAGAACAGCACCCGGAAATATCACCGGGTGGAGCGCCGGATGGACATTCCATCACCTGTTTTTGACGGAGAGGGCTCATCTCCAAGCAGTACGCCAAGGTCATCGACCGGGCGCTCTGCGGCGCTATCGTCCATACATCTTTTCAGATCCGTATGCCCTACATCAAGGGAATGCTCCATCAAGTAGACTTCCAGGAGATCCTGGACCTGTGTGGCCAGACCGTGATCAGGGACAGCTGGGGGCAGGAGCACAACGTAAAGGACGTGGACGTCATCCTCACCAAGAGCATGTTCAAGGGGTTTGGCTGGCTGAAGGACAGCGGGATGACCTGGGCAGACTATTGGGGGCGCATTCCGGCGCTACCGCCATGCGCTGTACATCACCAATGTGAGCAAGGAGAAACCGGAGACCCACACCGAACTGAACTACCAGTTTTTGAACACGGTATCCATCCGGGAGGAGTTCCGCCCCCGGGATCTGCCCGACGGCTGGGATCACAGCCCGGAGGAGGACGAGCGGAACTGGCTCACCAAGCAGACCGAGGTCGCCTACTACAATTTTTTGCGCCAACAGGACCTTCCAGCAGGAATACTTTCTGCAGCGGATGAACCGCTGGGGCATCCTGCCCTTTCGCAAAAACCGGGAGCATCTGCTGGGCGAGATCCTGCGCAAAAATCCGCGCATGATCGGCGAACCGATCTACCAGCGGGAGCTGGCCGGCAGAGCGAAACAGATTTTGAAGAACTACTCTCTGGGGCGTTTGATCGTAGCCGGGGACAACCGCTATCTCTCCGGCGATCTGATGGACTTTTAAGCTATCTGCTGGAGACGCTTCCACAGAAGAAGCGGAACAAGGCATTTTATGATGTGACCAAAAGTTTACGCTTCAAAACCAGTGCCTTCTACGCTCCCGGCGCGGCCTATCAGCACGGGGACACCTGCACGCTTGCTGCGCAATCCCCCATATTGCGAGAAATGAGGAACTGCAGCTCTCCGCCTACGATGCCAAGAAAGAAAAGCGGCAGATGCGGCATTTCTATTTCCGGCATCTCACCGATCTGGTCATGGTGGACTCCACCATGCTGGCGGCGGAGGCGGCTGGGCGGCGCGGACTACGACGGGGATATGGTCAAGACCATCGCCGACCCCATCGTGAACGCATGCGTCCGCCGGAACTATGAGGCATCGCGCGGTATCGCGGACGACGCGCTTTCTAACGAGGCCAACATCCCGCTGCTGATGATCCCATCGGCAACACCCCCTGATCCGCAGCGCAGAGGATTGGGAAGCCCGGTTTGAAGTGGTGCGCGGCACCTTCTCCTCCCGGGTGGGACAGATCTGCAACGCCGCCCTGGATCGCAGCGTCATCGCCTACAACGAAAACTCAGACGCAGAGGAGCGCAAGCGCCTTCAGGACGAGACCGAGGTACTGGCCATTCTGACCGGGCTGGAAATCGACTCGGCCAAGAGCGGCATCCGCCCGGATCTGGATGAGTATCTGAAAAAGCGGCGGGTGCGGCGGACACCTTTCCTCCAGTATAAAAATCTGGTGGAGGACGCTGAGGAGACACGCCGGGCCTGGTATGAGGAGACCCACCAGCAGCGCATCAAAGCCTTTTTCAAAAAAATCGACTGGGACAAGGTAGACTCCAATCTGGAGCGCCTGCCGTATTTGGCCCTTCAGCTGAAAAAGCACACGCCGGCTGTCAAAGCCAAGCCCGCCAGGGATCACCAGCTCTTCACCTTCGCCCAGCAGCCCGATTGGAAGGAACATCTCGACGGGGAAATTTTAGAGCAGATCTCCGCCCTGCTGCGTGACTATGAAGCCTGTCTGTCCCGCATTCGGGCCTGCCGGGTGGAGCCCAAGGAAAAGAAACGAAAGAGCGACATCGCCCGCATCCTCTTTTCCCGAGGGCAGGAGGAGCTTTTGGGATACAGACGAGCTTTACGCCCAACTTGGAAGTCTGCCGCCGGAACGGGTAGAGGAAATCTGGGCGGCGCTGAATGAGGCCAGGTGGCAGTTCCTGCGGGAAGATGAACGGATGCAGTTTCTTCTCACCTGGCTGCCGGAGTTTGAACCGCTCTTTGACCTGTTTTCTGATTTCCGCAGCGGCGGATACCGGGTTTTGAGCGACCTGCTCTTTGATATCCAGCAGGAGAATGAACAGCAGAAAAAGCGGCAGCTGCATCGCCCCGGGACTCGGCGGCATTTGATGAGCTGATGGATGCGTATCTCAGCAAGCGGAATTCCCAGCACTACCGGGAGGCGGTATCCGCCCGGTGCCGCCAGCTGATGAACAGGATCGTTCGTCCGCAGACTGCGGTGCGCTATGTGGAAGCCCTGGGTAAGCGGAACCTGCTGTGGGATCTGCTGCTGGATGCACTCGAGCCCAATGTGTTGGAGGTGCGCCATGCTGAATGAATGGCAGGAGTTTTGGACTATACGGAGCCGGTGGCATACCGGGCTTCCGGCAAAAAGGACACCGCCTGGCTGGGGCGGTTCACCTTCGAGGCCCTGCGGGACTTCAGCGGCATGAACCGCATTTTGACCATTCTTGCCCGCGGCCTTTTATTTCACGCTCCGGACGGTACCCTGTTGCCCGGCGATCCGAGGGAGCGGATCGGTTTTGCCTACGACGGCCTGTGCGCCTGGTGCAGTATCCCCTGAGGGCCGCGGCGCACCCCATGAAGACTGGCAGCACCGAACCGATTTCGCGTCACTCCACAAACAGTTTCCTAATCTGGTGGATGTGGAGGGTTGTGGCTGGTTCAGCCGCCACTTCCACCGGGCTATGCAATTTGCTTTGGCGCGCCCGGACTTGGTCCATAAGAACTATGCGGTTTCCGCCGGGAAGCTGGACAAGCTGTTTGACCGGGAGTGGCGCAGCAAAGTGCTTCAGTATCAGACGGAGAGCCTGTCCACCCTGACAGAGGGCGCATGGACGATCCGCTTTGACGATATGATCGCCGACGCCCTGGAGCTTGGCCCCTGCGCTGCACGGAGCCGGAGCTGCCGGCGGAACTGGCGGAACGGCTTGAGCAGATCCGCCCTGAGAAACTGCCTGCCAATGTCCTGCCCACTCTGGTCGCCTACTATCTGGCTAACCGGCCGGAGGACAGCGACTGGGTGGTGCTCCCCTGTAACCAATTTTGATTGTTATTTCGGTGATACCAACTTTGGCCGGAAATATTTGAACCAACTCCCCAGGAGGTCATCGAGCGAAGCAACAGTTTCGGCATCAGCCGCTACCGGGTCAGGGAGGAATATCTGCCAAAATAAGCGACGGGACTGGCCAGTGCGGCCAGTCCCGTATTCTTTGTTTATGCGGCGCATACTTTGTGCCGCTTGTGTCCTCTGCCTGCCTTACGGCTCTGTTTCATAGGGCCAGGTGTTGATGCCGCCGAATTCGTAGATGCTGGTATTGCCCTGTTCGGACAGAACAGATAACACGGTTTCACTGTGGTTTTGCTCTTTGAATTAGAATTCATTATAATTAGTTAGAGATTATTTGAGTTTTAAGAAACTGCCGCTTATTTCGAAGCACCCCTTTTTCGGCTGTTCTGGGATTTGTTGCGAAGAGAAATGTAATTTGAATTTGTAGGAGTGTACTTGGGAAGCAACTCCTTAGCTGCATTAATAATGGTACCCACAACCATTTTTCTTATATCGCTATGTCGCAAATCAAAACTCGATATGTTGCGGCATGGCAATGCGCTCTTCTGTTGCAACAACTAATCTATACATGAAATCAGCATCGAGAAACACTATTTTTTACGACAAAATCGCTTACAAAAGCGCATTTAAAGTTTCTTTGAGTTGGTCATCAAACACTGCTGGCGCAATTATTGCAATAATATCTGTTCTATGATCCAACATTCCTTTTAAGGTTTGGTCAAAATTTCACGGCCAGTGTTGCTTGACCTCGTAATTTTTGTCGTTTGTGATTTCATAATACCTTGTAAATTATGTGCTGCATTACCAATATGTATTGTAATTGAAAGATCACCGTATTCCTGACCTTGATGCGGTTTGGGATAAATTCTTCGAAGTAGCAAAACAACTGCTGCATACATTCGATCTCCGCGAGCGACCCCATTGGTTTATATTTGCACTTTTCACATTTTTCATTTTGTAGGACTTTTATTGCACTTTTCCTTAATTCTACGCAGAACTTCTTTCGCTTTTTCAACTTGCTTCTCGGATATTGTCGTCATATAAAGCTTCTTAAATTCCGTAATATCAGACGGATTCAACCGAGAATAATTTGTTGCCTTTAATACATGAATTTGATTTCTGTACACAGAGATACATTCTTCTTTGGCCACTATTATTTCTGGAATCGCTATACGAAGCTCCTCCACTATATTGGTAAGAAATGTATCTTTGAATGTGATAGAAATGTAGTCGTTTGGATTTTCGAATTCCTGATAGTGGCCACATTCGCATTTGAGAACGGTTAAAGGCTTTCCTGCAATTCTGGCATATTGCTGCACCTGTTCCAAGTACATTTAGAGAGCGACTCCCACAATGGGGACATTCTGGAATTCCAGTCTCCACAAACATCACAAGTAATCAAAGGGCAATAACATATGTCATTGGAAAATTGTCTAACAATATCTACAGCAGACACATCTTTCACCGGGAAAGAAGATAGACCTTTTTTGTTTGCAGCAAAGTATGGAAAAAGCTATCTTTTTAAAAGCGTTCGCTTGGTGGTGCTGATTCTTTCCCACTTTCCTGAGTTAAAAACCTGAATGCGCTCAAACTTCTCTATACCTGTTTCTGAAAAAATATTACTAAAATATTCGATAATTGTGACGATTCTGCGAACACTCCACCTCGAAACTGAGTTGTAGTTAAGCTTTTATTGATGTATAGTTTCCCGCGATGACTGTTTATTCCCAAGGTTGCCGTTACATTTTCGTCAATACCCTCATTATATAGCGCAGATCCGACATCGTATTCCTGATACTCCGCTAATAGAGAATCCTGTTTGGATGCTAAATCCGGATCAGAAAATGTGGCTTTCTGCGGACGACTTCCTTTGCAGAATATTGTGTAAGCGAAATTTTGTTCTACTACACGGGATCAAAAATCTCATCTAAAATTTTTTCGATCAAGCGATAGGCCAAGGAGTTTCACCCCATATGTATCTAATATAAATGATTTCAGGATTCGTTCAATTGTAGGTGGCATATTATACAATGCCACAAACCCTTTTTCGGCATTAATCCACTCCCAAAGCAATCCACTAACTCGTGAATATAATCAAATTGGTTTCTTCTCCGTTATAAAACTATACTTTTTCAGGTAGCTTAACCCCAACTCATGGACTTGAAAACCACTCTCACTCAAGTTGTAACGCCTACCAGTTTTAAGTCCTTATATCGAGCATCAGGGTTATATCTTTTAGATTCGAGATATGTTACTAATGAGCTCTTAAGCTCTTTTTCACTAATTGCTTTCCCCACAAGTCCGTTTGCCCAATATAATACAAATCCTGGCTTTCGTCCATAACGGTATTCGTCATAAAAAGACCGAATAACATCGTCTGTTATTTCTGGAGATTTCTCTATGATTTTGCGCAAATCGGTCTTTACTCATCAATGATAGCGCTTGCTTAACATTATCAACATGCGCCTGCCCAGAAACACTCAAAAGCGCCCCTCAAGCGCCTCCAGATCAATGCTCTGAATAAGCATTTTGCATATGCCTTCAATGCGCATTAGATCTAATGCAACACCATTTCCGCCGTCATAGTCTACCTCCTAACAACAAAGTAAGTATTTGGGTTATAACCCCAAAACCAGTCAAAGGCTCTTTTCCAACTCTGTCAGATGGATTAAGAAATTTCCTCCATAGCGTTGTTCTTGATCTAAGAGAATAGCTCCACGATCAATATGTGCTTTCACATAGCTTGGAAAAAACTCTTCATCAGTTAGATGCTTTTGCGCATGTAGTTCCATAAGGCATTTATAAAGCGCATCAGCATCTCCCGTTATAGTTTGCCGATTTAATTCGCGCCCCAGTGTATTTGTTTGAAAGTCACTTGCCTCGAGAGGTTCTTTTGACCTTAAAGAAAGTGCAATTGCAAGTTTGACCAAAGTATAGCACTGCAGATACTCACTACCCTCGATACGATCAAATATCTCGGCGGCTCTCTTTGAAGTTTTCAACTTAAATGCCATAGTCACACCTCGAAATACTGATTTTCTCGAATATGGGTTCGCTTGTCCTGCCCATACTCCAACATATACACATGCGAGATCTGGTCACGCATGGCTTCCAAATGATTATTAGACAACTCCTCGTCTGTAGAAAGGATCAATAATTGTCCTGTCAGCTTTTTAAAGAAATATTCTGTAATATTGGCTCTGTGCTCAGTATCTATGCGAGCAAATGGCGTATCAATGATAAAAAGGAAGTTCGTTCTTACTTTGATTCATTATTGCCCAATAAAGTGACATTACAAAGATTTGTTTCTCACCGCTTGACAACCGATCCTTGCTGATTTCGACGGGAAGAATAATTTGTTCTACAGTTTCAGCAGAAAGGGTTTCACGTAGCATATAGCGGGAATCAACACTGTATCTTTCTCGTAAAAAGAAGCTATTGCAACGTCACCGAGTGCACTGGTTGCGACAGAAAAATTTCCTGTTCGCAACAACGAGAGACCAAATCGATTTTATTGATTTTTTCATTCCTGAGAATATGAACAGTGAAACTTTTATCGATGTAAAATCCGAGAAAAAAGTTCTTCTTCGGATAAGTTCTTGAAACTTTTTGTTCAGATCACTTTCTACCCGTTGGATCAGATTTGAATACAGAGTATTTTGAAGATCTTCTAAAAGAAGCAATGTTTTACCTGAAACAGCAGATACGGAATGCACCTTCAACTGCTCCTCGAAAGCCTTCTTTAGATTACGTAAGTTGCTTTCCTTTTTGATCCAAATCAGACTTTTTCAACTCTAAAATTTCTTTGTGCATATTCTTTCTTTAAAATAGCAATTTTGACTTCTCTTCGAGCGTAGAGAGGGTCTGCATATAGCTTTCTACATTCTCAATGCTTGAGGCTTGAAGCCGGGTGCGAATTTCCTTGCTCTTTTTCAAGCGAATTATCGATTCTCTTTTGATAGCGAATAAAGGACTCGGGATCAAACGCATTCACCCTGCTAATTACAGATTGAACCTGACCTTCTTCGTCGCTTGAAAGGCCAAGAGAGGGAGAAAAATTCTCCCAAGTTTTATCAACAAATAATTGCTGATGCTCTCAAACAAATGGCGTGAATCTTGTTTAACATTTTGGCTACCCATTGCACAAACAGTATTTTCAAGAACAGCAGAAAACTCATCGCGTTCAAGACTTCTCTTCAACGCTTGATATGTCTGAAGTTCTTTTTCGGCTTGGCAATTGAGGTAGTACTGAACCAACCAGCTCAGGGACTATAGCAAAGGGAAGTAAATCTTGTAGCAAGCAATTTGCGTTGCCAATTTAATCTTTCCCTCTTTTCTTCTTCCGCCTTCAGTTTACCATGGAGCGCCGTCCACTCCTCAATTGTAATTCCACCATGTTCAGAATACTCTTTTTTTATGGCGCTCAATTTCTGTTGTTAATTCTTCTATGGACTCTTGATTGTCTCAATTTCATTTTGGAGGCCATGAAACCTGTTGGCGGTATTCTTCTATCTCGCCTTGTGCGGCTAAATATTCACGTGCAGCACCACTTTGCGCACTTTCCGAAATCTTTAACACACGTTTTACTTGATCATGTAAAATATCGAAAGTGTCATTTCCGCTGAGTACCATAAGCGCATCGCGGACATTCCTTCTTTATCCCCCAAAAGTAATCTGCAATCTTCTCGCCATCAGGAAGTACAGCTTCAACATATCGGAGGAATTAAGTGAATCAGGTAGTTTTGAAAATTCAGGGTTTCTTCTTCTTCAAGTAGATGGCCATTTTTTCCAGACAACAGTCAAATTCTCGCAAATCTCATTATGAGGCCCAGGACCAAGCACGGCGTATTACATAGTCAAACGAATCGGTATTATCTACTTGCTGAAAACCAATTTCAACAAATGCCGATCCATTTTTTCATCAATGCGTACTTGATTGTGGTGAGATTATAGGTCTCTGAGATATCGCTTACCCGCAGTTTAAAGCCCATTCTGCAAAATTACCATAGAGGCATACCTGCACAGCAGTAAAGGTGTTGTCTTACCCGCATTTTTCGCAATCACAACTACGCGCTCTTCAGGGATGTCTGCTTTAAAGTTAAAAGCTATTATATGGCCACTGTAGAGCCGAAATTATGAAGTTCCTGTTAATCTCATGATTTAAGCCCTCTCTGATAGCATCAAGGTAAACCATCCTTCGTTCAGAATTTTTCTACATTTTTTGCCACTACTGCAGATCTGGTATAAAACTTTTGAATTATCTACGGAAATCATCAGTTTGGATACCAAATCGAATGGCACATCATATTTTCGCACAAAGTATGAAGAAACCAATCGTCTTTTCATCATATACTTTTGCTTTTCTAATAGTCATCCCAGGGTAATTTGAGAACCTTTTACCTCTGAATAGATTTCAACTAGGAAACGACGGGACAAATCCCCCTCATCTTCCCAAAGTTTGTCTATCATTTAAGTTCTTCAAGAGTAATGAGCTCCGAATCCGGTTTCTACCTCAAGTTGGAGAGTCTCCTCAAAATTTCTTTTTCGCGTCTCCATGGTAAACGGGCCTCGACCGAATTCACCAGATGTGCGGTTAAATAACGGACCCATTCCGCCGTCTATAATCTCTTTGTCGGGATTGGCTCGTAATTCTACTAACCAGTTTCTAAAATCTCTAAGGGGAATTAGTTCAGAAGCACCATGGTCAATAAAGTTTTTAAGGGATTTATCCTCCTTGACCATAGTACAAATCCAGCAACCAAAGCGAGAATTGCCCGTCACTTTCATGTTGTCCTTATTTACTTGTCCAACGGCATCTTCTTCAGATAGATTCTCTCCTCGATAAAGATTGTATAGGTAGTTATTGTCGGTATTCCATGCGCTTTTTCCGTCATTCTGCAACAGATATTCCCATACATTTTCATTTTAATCTCTGAAAGAGGACTATACACATATGCCTTGGCAATCTGTGGATGGGGGGTCAGAAATCTTACCTTCAATCTCACGGGCCGAAATACTACGAGATCTGCTGCGCTCTCCAGCTTTCCGTACACCCAGAAGAATTACAATTTCTCCATCTTTTAATAGTGTTATATGTAAATGTATTGGACGGGTTTATCTTCAAGCGTTCCGTACACCATCTAAATCCCCGGCGGTTCAGGAGTAGGATATCAGGCCAATCACCAAACTCAAAAAGTCTGGCGAATCTCAGGATAAATAATATGTGCCTGTACATTCAGATTTTTGCAATGCTGGCCTCATTGATCACTTTGCTCATTTTATTGCATGTAGGCTTTGACAATAGGATTTTCCATATGTATCTGAGGTGCAATACTTCTATTTCCAACGTTCTCCTCAAACAAAGCTTCCAGCATTTCAAAAACAAGTTGGCAGAGCAGGGTTGGCTCCACTGTATCAGATCATCCATGGACGCCGATCATGTGGAGATAGACGCGCTCCATTTTCTTTTTTTTTATAGCGATATATTCTTCAAACATATGTCTGTTACTTCCTATCTACAAACAAATTGTTTCTTTGCTCTGTTCAAATTCATCTAATGGCAGTCCGAGATGTTTTTCAAAACATTGCAAGTTAATGTAATTGTTTCCTCATTGTTGATCATTCTTCCATTAGCCCGAATAGTTCTGAGTTTCCAATCTTCGCAGTCCTCTTCCAGTTGATAGATTGCAAAACGCGAAGATAGCTCTCGATATCATGCTCTTTATTAATGAAAAATAATTGCCAAGGCGACCTAACACTGAATAATAACAGCCTGCGTTACAATATAGTTTCACGCAAGTCCACTTTGCTGATCTCATGATCATAAAGTTCTTTCCATGGCAGTATATTTTGACACACAATTACCCAATATCGAAGTAAAGAACGCCTCCCACTTCCTTTCCGATGGGCGCAAGACCGGATGATTCGCTTGTTTGCATTATAAAAAGTGCTTAATGTAAACAAATTAGAAGAATACTTGCCAGAATGTCCTTTTTCTTTGTCCGTATAAGTATTGAGAAATATAATTTTAAGAAATTACAGTTCTAGTGACTACTGCAAGCTGATCACGTGAGTCATAGAGTTCGGCAATAGAATTGGATGTTTTTACTGCGTGCTTGTTGAGATCAGTAAACATCTGCTGGCTTACGCGTTAATTATTTCAAAGAAACCACAGAAATTGTTTCGTTTAAAAAGACTGTCATCTTCGAAATCGCTTCCAAAATGGCAGCTTTACGATGTTGCCCATCATTGATTAAGTTTTGCATCCATAGATATTTCCAGCACACCAACATCCGGATATTCACTGGGGCAGAACTTAAATTTACCATCAATTGATGCGGCCAATGCAGAAGAATACATAGCTCTTGCGATTATTAAGAATATATTTGCTGATTACTGGTATTCTTGACTCGTTTAGTTTTCTTTGAGCTCGATGCTCTGGGAACATACTCCTCATCTTGGGTGAATAGCTTTGGGATCATTTTGAGTGGAATCATTGCGATATAGTATTCACGGGTAGCCTGCACACCTTTCACAACAGGAAACCGATAAACAAAATCCATATGAACCTGCCTCCATATAACAAGAGATGGTATACTTAAGTATTATACTTAAGTATACCATCTTTGCTGTCGCGTCAATCCAGTTTTTTATCTCGTTATAGAGTTCCCAAAAGCTTTTTATCCTCAATATATCTCGGCTTTGATGTGCCCGATTTTCACAATACTGTGATGCTTCTGCAGGCCCTTAATGTCATTGAATAGATTTTGCGATTCAGAACTCTTCGCTTCTGTTTTGAAGACAAACTCAACATCCGATATTTTTAGATCGGCCACATTGTGAACAACCCAAGTCAAGATATACTTTGCATAGTCATCATCTGTAGAACCGAAATGCTTCAAGAACTGGGTCGACAAGATGGTTCCCACGCCAAACTCTCGTCCTTCTTTCAGAATCTTTTAAGGGAAGATAATCCCTCGCTCATAAAGTTGTCAGCTTCATCAACCAAGATCAACTTTGTTAGCTGGCGATACTGCTGATCCATTTTACTGGAGCCGGCAACCTGCATCTGCGCATAGAACAAGTCTAAGGTAATTGCAACAATCAGGCTTTGAATATCAGCATCATACCCAGAAAGATCTATAACAACAACGCCATTTAATGCATCAAACAGAGATTGCGTTTGGGAAGGATCACCTTCAAACACCTGAAATTGATGTAGTTTATCCATTGCTGCTGCCAGAGAATCGTTCTTTTTGATTTCATCATCGTTTGCATAGATACTATACACCATGTCAAAAGTCAGACAATATTTTCCCATGTAGAAGGATCATTGGCCTTGATTCCTTTGGCGGTGTAGGCTTCTGTGATGCAGGAGAACAATGTGTTCTGCTGCTTGGCACCCAGACCATAAACCTTTTGCCAGAGTATCTTTAAACGCATTTGCTGTGTGAATGGGAAGAAGCGAAAGCTTGAATACACGGGATTTTGTTAGAGCAAGCGGATTGAATGGAAGATGATAGGGCTTGAATACTTTGGCGTTAGTCGCTTCAATGAAGTCCCTCTTTACTTTCGTTATAGTCTCCCTTGTAATCAAAATCAGAATACCTAACGGTGAGCCATCGAAGTTATGCGCTTGATCTCGATACAACTGGGTGATTACAGATTTAGTGAACTGTGTCTTGCCTGTCCCCATTGTTCCGATAATACCTGTGTTCGTGTGGAACACCTGATTTGTATCATTTGGATTCCAGAGTAACTTTTTGACCGTTTACAGTGTCCGTCCCAAACAGGATTTCCATACTTTTACGCTCATCAATTACAGTGTCCGGGTATCCTCCTGAATATCTTCGACAGGTAGAACAATATCTGAAACGACTGTTTTCTCCAGATCTGGCTCCTCTTTTTTGAACCACAGCAAGCGACGGCACATCTGGGGGAATATCCTGATTTTGAACAGGCTGCTCTGTCACCTGAGTCCGGGGAGAGGGGTCTACATCGCGGGAATACAAATACTTCAGCCTGTCAGGAGATCACCACTGTTGTTATCAAGTTCTTTTCTATCTTGCTGGCGGATTTGATCATATACTCAGATCCCATTTTTCCGGCAACTCAGAAGGCATACATCATCAATGATTGCACCGCTCATATTTAGAACATCAGACTTAAAGGAAATAACAGTACCTTTTCCCAATAATGTATCCATTTCGTAGAGAAGCGATACTGTTCATTCATAAGAGCTTCACGGTAATCCTCAACACCCAATTCCACTGCTCGTCCGGATAGACGTTGTAGAGCTTCATCTTCTCGCAGCAAACAACAACCACCTGCATTAAAATTTCTGGATGGTTTGCATTCAAGACTATCATATCGGTTTCAGGGCAAAGTGCCTTCCACAAACCAGCGTATGTTGCCAGAACTTGATCTTTTGCTTTGCTAATCACGACAGATTGATTCAATCCAATTTTCACTTCGACAGGATGCAAATAGATCTTAATATCATCGGCGGGGCCTTCGATGCCAACCATTAAAAGGTCATCGCTTGTGGCACCCTTTTCGAACCCAGATTCTTAGCCGACAACAAGCCATCTTTCTGTGAATAGCCTGCACCACCAGAAACTCGTAGCATTTCCTCAAGTGAAATTGGAATCCAGATAATGTCTTTATGTGAGTAGTAAGCCATGCATAGTTTAACTGCAGAAAGAATGCTCATTTTTCGCGACTAAAATTACTATCTACTGCGCCAGTTAGTTTCTTTGCAGAAATTAATCGGAGCAACCAGCCGCCGTTAATTGCATTAAACAAACTAATGATGTTATGAACATCTGCCTTTTGCGCTCGAACCCCCTTCTGCGTCAGCTGCTCTTGAATGATTTCCTCATACTGCTCTTGACTTTTTTGAGTAACAGTAATATCGTCATATCCACTGGTGTGGAAGTATACTGGTCGCTGTAGTGGATGATCATTAATTCCTGACTGTTCTCGTCGTTCTCCTTAAAAAACGACAGATCAACTTTCGGATTAACAAAAACAACCCAATTGGAGGAAGAATAAATCTTACCAAGTTGACCTTCTTCACCGCTGGAGATCTCTGTAAAATCGCGGATTCCGGCTCATAAGAACTACCAGAAAATGCAACACGGAACATGGCGTTGTACGTCTTTGCCAGTTGAATCATTCTATTTTCGGCAACATACTTTGTACCGAAACCGGTTTTATACCATCGGAGCTCAGTACCGAAGGGGTACCAGAAGTTAATCCGCCCAGTGCAACACCGTTGTAATAGAATCCATTCGGTTATCGCCGCTATCTTCCGACGATTCCATTTCATAAAATGTCACGTGTGAATAACGATACTCGTTTTCTTTAAATTGCGATAATAACAACGGATATTTTTGCTTAAGACCAAACCATTTCGCCGATATCTTCAACATCCTTACCATGTACGGAAATGTATTCCCAGTTTCTTCTGATCTGAAAGAACTGTGAATTCGTTGTAATCACCAGCTTGGCTATAAATGTTGATCGTAAAGTGCTTCAGATTTTCGGGTGCAATCCCCTCCTTAAGTTCTTTGGCATAGAACCGTATGAGTCCTTGCAATACTTCACGGCAATCACCCATGTTGACCAAGTTGATACAGAACATATCGTTGCCAAGATCATCAAACAAGAATGTAAAATGATCAATGTATTGCGAAATTTTATCACACACCAATTTCTGAACATAGTTTCTTGCCCTGGTATCTCTTATTAGCAAGCTGTGCATAGATTCTCCATTCAGGAGAATGCTGCTGTTCAATTGCATGATATAGGGTTTTGTCTGCATCTCTGATATAAGGCAACAGATATAAAGGCGAAAGCTTTTCAACCAGGTTATCCCGAATCTCTCCGACACACTTTTCTTCAAGCAAAGTTAGCTGGTAAAGAATGTTCAGCGGGTGCAAAGGGGCTCATTGAAACCGTACGTTCATCAAAGTTCTTGACAACACAGCCAAGCATTAGAAGATCATTTTGCGAACTTGTCAATGTTTGACCGGCCGGTATTTTTTTTGGAGTTCATTTTCAACTGCTGCTACATATGCCTCAGCATAGACACGCAAGTCACCAGAGTAATAAGCAAGACTTGGAAGTTGCCGCAACCGCCCAAACTCCGCTACTAATGCCTGATAAGAACTCTTAACAATTGGGGAACATCTAATTGACGTTCTACGAGTCCGGAAATCGAATCATTTGCAGCTAACCAGCCATTATTGATTAAATCATTTTCTATGGCGAGACTGTCTTTAAACGGAATTTCGCAAAAAATTCCGTAGTACCAGAGATAATCTTCCAAATACTCCAGCCCCCCGCTTTTCTTTGTATTTCCATTTAAAAGCACTAATCCCGGTCAGCTGTACAGGCTTAATCGATTCGTCTTTGATTTGTAGAGAATATTGATTGCTCCACACTTGAGGTTCAAATCAACAACGCCTTTATCTGTGTCCATATCTTCTTCGTTAGAACCAATCGAAGTGTCTGATTATAATTACAAATATATTCTCCACCGGGTTTCATGGCATCAACAATTTCCGTTTCCAATCCGGATTAATCACCAGCTCCTTATTTAAGCCAATCGCTTGAATTGCGGCTCGCTTAATGTTCTTGGGCACATCAAGAATATAGTTGGTTTTGAATGGACTCAAATATTTTGGAAGAATATTTAATACGCAGACTTTGATTAAGTATGTGATATTGTTATTAGGATCTGTAATAGTTGTTCTTGAAAAAGAGCATCCGGTTGCTTTTAATGTTAATTTGCATTTCTTTGCAGCCAAAAGTAATCTGCGCCAATACAGTCTACCCAAGTAGACTTAATGGCGGGTTGCTCCAAGTGAAACGGTAACAGCTGCTTTTGATCCGGATTATAAACAATGATGTTTTGCGGCGCTGTTTTGACTTGGTCTCTCCGTCATTTCGAATGAATACACGTATATTAATGGGAAGCTATATTCTATCGCGAATCCGGAGAATACTTCGATGCTCTCATCTTCGATTTGGAAGGATTGTCTTGCTTTTTCTTGAGGCGATCATGAGATGCCTTCACCATTGCATAGGTGTAGCCATCATACCATGGTTCGCCCTTCTTTTTCGATATAACCAGGTGTTCAATAAAACCTTTATCATATTCTTTATCCAGAGTATCAACAATATTTCCGTGTTTGAATTCGCGATCAATCTGCTCAAAAGATATCGTGGTTCTCTTGCAACCTGCTTTTTTACTTTGTTGTCCTCCTTCGGGGGTGGCAGCCAAATTATCATCATATAGCAAAAAAAAGACGAAGTCACTCTTTTCCACATAGCACGCCCCAGAACAGTGAGTAAATTGCTATATTCAAAAGAGAGGATTTGTCACTGAAACGGTCTCCTTGTTTTCGCTCCAGTTCTAATTCAAGAATCCGATCGCAACTTGGATAGCTCGGCGAACCTGATATCTTCCTTTATTTTTGGATATAATCGATGCTGCGTGGAAAGGCATACCATTTGCCCGCCAAATCACCAGTGCCACTGGTGATTGTATCAACAAGAAATGGGTTATCATCAGGATCGGAAAGTGCTTTTTCAGTCAATTCGCATTTCGCAATGTTGCCAAAAAGTCATCAGTCATTCCGTTAATTCTGGATGCAACAACGACTTCTACAGGAAGCGGACAGTTTGATTGTAAAAGTATCATATACCTCTCCGTATTGATAGTTGCCTTGAATACCGCTCTATTGATGTTTTAGCTCGCAACGCCCTGATCCACGCCTGCGACCATTTCTTCTGTGTCCAATCGCAGACAATATCTTTCTCGGGACGAATGGATAGCTTGCCGGCTCTGGAAAAAACTCACGGTGTTGTTGGCAATGTACTTATAAAAATTCGTTTAACATACTGTGCATCTCCACTATCGCTCTTTTCTCAATCAAATTGAGCAGCAATACGTAATA
>VOFI01002952.1_pt1 | contig 17590 bp, 27 predicted proteins | sample 5384131 | NCBI WGS metagenome assembly VOFI01 (sample SAMN12384728, study PRJNA508395) | human gut metagenome | isolation source: healthy gut H | host: Homo sapiens
GAACTTGTTGTACTCCTCCGGCTTCACGCTGGACTTGCGCCGCTGCCAGATGGGCACCATGGAGTTCAGCGTCTCCTCTTCCTGATACGTCTCGCCTCCGGCTTGTCGTCGGGGGCTACCCTCCTTCCGGCGGGTCTTGGAGACCTCCATTCGGATGGGGAAGCGGATGGTCGGAATACTTCCCGCACCAGCTCTTGGAGCCGCCAGGACTCAGGAACTCACTGTACTTCTCATCATCGGTGTCCGCCTGATGTGCATGATGATGTCCGTACCATCCCGCCTCGGCATTCGGTGATGGTGTACGCGTCGGCGCGGAGGACTGCCCATCCAGGCGGTCGGCGCCGTACTTCCTCGTCACCATTGTCCGCCACCATAAAGGCGGAGACGGCGTGGACCAGTTGAGCCTGGCCATTGTGGGGTAAAAGTCTGGTTCTGACCTCGTCTCCATGTTTGTGGCCCCCATCATCTTGTGGCTGGGGAATGCGCTGTATCTGGTGTCCATCGCCGCTTGGGCCTTCGCCCTGTTCCGCATCTTCTCCCGGAATCTCACCAAGCGCCGGAGCGAAAACCAGCGGTGGGTGAACTGGATGTGGCGGATGAAGAGCAGCCGCCAAATGCCAAGGCCCGCCATGCGGACAAGGCCCACAAATACTTCACCTGCAAGAACTGTAAAACCACGCCGTCCAGCCACAGCACCTGGGCGAAGCCCTGCTGCTCGGCCATCTCGCCGGCCTTGATGGAGGCGGCGTAGTTGCCGCCGCACTTGGTGAAGCCGGTCAGGCCGGGCGCGGCGCGGATGTACTCGTCCTCCACGTAGATGCGGACGGGATCGATGCCCTCGGCATAGTAGGCGCCGGAGGGAGCGCAGATGACGCAGAACGTGTAGTTCCGGCTGGCGTGGACGCCCATGCCCACATCGGTGGCGAATACAAAGGGACGGATATACAGGGAGGCGCCGTCAGAATAAGGGCACCCAGTCCTGTCCACTTCCACCAGGTCTTCAATGGCCTGGACGAAGTCCTCCACAGGGATCGGCGCATAGTCCATGACGAACATGTGGTCGGTGAAAATCTAAGCCGAAGCCCAGCTTGCTCTCGTCCGCGGGCTTGGCCTTGGGGCTGGTGGTCTTGGTGATTTGAATATCCAGCATATTGATCGCTCCTTAAAAATAGTTTGAAGTTTTTGGGGGATAGCAAAAGACTTTCGCGCACCCTGCCCTGCACAGGAGAGGCGAAAGTCCTCGTTGCCGCTGGTCCAGCGGCCGCTCGTCTGCCCCGATAACGGAGGGCGTCCGGTGCGGCGTACTGGGAAAGCTCTGTTCCGCCCACTGCTCCCGGGGGGAGGCCAGCAAAGCTGCCCCCGCTGCCTCGCACCGTCCGGCAGCTCTCTGAGGGGAGAGATCTTCGCGGCGTGTCCCGTTCCACGCAATATAAAGCCATATTCTTCTATGATATCTTTTATACGCTGATACACAGCCAAAGTCAACTGTTAAAATGCACAGAAAGCGCAGGGCCCTAAAAGAGAGAGGGCCGGTGAGCAAACTCGCCGGCCCTCTGAAACAAATCACTGCACGCAGGCCATGCCGCGGCGGAACGCCTCGATGTTCAGGGGACGAACTTGGCGCGAACACGGGAGATCCCACGGGCTTGTCGGAGAGCACCACAGAGCAGTTGGCGGTGCCGCCACGCATCTCGGGGCCGTAGGAAGGAGCCCAGGTAACGTTCAGGCCCTCAGCCATGCCGGCCTCTGCCAGATTCTTGCCGATGGCCAGGCCGCCCTGGCCGCCGAAGCCGGAAATGACGATCTCTTTTTTCATCTCATTTCACCTCCGCGCCTTCCGGGGCCGTCTCCTTGATGACACCCAGAGGATAGTAGGGGGACCATGTTGTCCTTCAGCCACTGATTGGCCTTCAGCGGCGTCATGCCCCAGTTGGTGGGGCAGGTGGACAGCACCTCGATAAAGGTGAAGCCCTCGCCGTTCATCTGCTTCTGGAATGCCTTCTTGATAGCCTTCTTGGCCTTGTTGATGTTGGCGATATCCGTGACGCAGACCCGCTCGGCATAGGCGCAGCCGTCCAGGGTGGAGAGCATCTCCGCCATGCGGATGGGCATACCGGCCTGCTCCCGGGTGCGGCCCTCCTGGCAGGTAGTGGCCTTCTGGCCGATCAGAGTGGTGGGGGGCCATCTGACCGCCGGTCATGCCGTAGATGGCATTGTTGACAAAGATGGTCGTGAACTTCTCGCCCCGCATGGCGGCGTGGACGATCTCCGCCGCGCCGATGGACGTCAGGCCCTTAGTTTTCTCGTATACGATTGCCATGTCACTTGCCCTCCTTCAAGGCCTTCTTGGCCGCTTCAATGATCTCTTCCACGGTGGGCATCACGCCGGCGCGACCGGTATAGGAGATGGGCTTGTGGCCCTCCACGGCCAGACGAACATCGTCGATCATTTGACCGGTGGAACCCATCTCCACATCCAGAACAGTTTCGCCGTGATCCGCCCAGGTCGCCTGGCAGCGCCTTTTCGGGGGAAGGGCCACAGGGTGAATGGTGCCCAATCCCACCGCCGTGCGCATGCAGCATGACAACGGCGGTCAGGGCAAGCTCGGCGCCGGGGTTCCATAATGCCCCTCCTGACCAGGCTGATCGGGGAGTGGAGGACCCCTGAACTCCTCCTCGGCGGCGCCGGCGGCGCCATCTCACCATGTTGATGGCGGCAAGGTGCCTGATGTTTGTCGCAGGAACACGCCGCCCGCCTTGGGCAGAGGGCGGATTATACTCCGTGACCTCGCTCTGAGGCCGGTGGTGGCCCAGTTGTCCTTAGGAGGGCAGATTGCGCCAGATATCACGCCACCTCAATGGGCTCCATCATCTGGCCGATCAGACCGTCCACCACCATTCATTTGCGGTACTGGTCTGTTATACTCAAAGGAATATGGACAAAGTCCACCATTTCCTGAATATTGGCCGGAGAAACGGTGCGGAAATGCTGACCTCGCCGCGGATGATGGAGTAATCGCATCTGACCGGGCTGGATGGTACCAAGGAATTCGGGCCGCCGCGCATGCAGTTGACAATCACGGCCGGAATCAGGAGCCGATCAGAGAGATGCCCTCCTGCTTGAGGCTGATGCCCGGAGAAGAGGAGGAGGTCATCAGCACGCATGCCGGAACCGCCGGCGCCGTATACCATGTTGAAGTAGCGGCCAGCTCAGACTCAGCCTTCGCACAAACACGCGGCCGGCTTGGGCATATGAGAGGACATGTACTCGGGGACTTTCGCTCTGCGGGTGATGGATAACCGAAATAGCAGTCGCAGCCGCGCGGATCGCGGCCCCTCAGCGGACGCTCCCATTGCCTTCCATACCATGGCAATGCCTACAGTGGGCCGGCTTCAGGGCTGGAGCGTCGTTGATGCCGTCCCCCACCATGCAGACCAGATGGCCGCTCTGCTGGCTGCGGTCGATCCAGGTTAGCTTATCCTCCGGCAGGCACTTGCCTGGAAGGTGCCGATGCCCAGCTCTCCGGCAATATGCCGGGCGGCCCTATCTCGTGGTCGCCGGTGAGCAGCACCGGGGTCACGCCGGTGGCCCGGACATCCCGGATGGTCCCGGCGGCGTCTGGCCGCAGGGTGTCTGCCAGGCCAGAAAGCCTGCCGGGCGGCCGTCTACCGCCACATAGATGACGGTGCAGCCCTGCTCCAGGGCAGGGACGGCAGCCTGGGACAAGGATCCCAGGGGGGACATGTTCCTCTGTCAGCAGCTCCCGGTTACCGGCGACGAGGTGATGACCCGCCACAGTGGCAGAAACGCCCCGGCCGGGGAGCATCATGGAAGTCCGCTGCCCCGGCGGCGCCGCGACGGTCTCGGCTCGCCAGCCCTGAACAACGGCACGGCCCAACGGGTGCTCGGACTGGAGCTCCGCCCCCGCAGTCCAGGCGTAGAGCGCGTCCCGGGATACGTCCGGCAGCAGGCTCTCCACCAGCTTCACCTGGGGCGTGCCGAGGGTCAGAGTGCCTGTTTTGTCAAAGGTCACCTGGGGAGACGGAGGCCAGCCGTTCCAGAGCGTCCCCCTCCCGCACCAGAAAGCTGTGCTTGGTGGCGTTGCCGATGGCGGCCATGATGGCAGTGGGTGTGGCCAGCACCAGGGCACAAGGGCAGAACACTACAAGGATGGTGACTGCACCGGATGATTTCGCCCGGTAATCCAGCCACGTGAGGCGGCGGTCAGGGCGATCACGACGATCCACGTTGCCCAGCGGTCCGCAAGCCCCACGATCTTTTTTGCCTTTCCCGCGTCCGCCGACTGCACCAGGCGGATCATACGCTGAATGGAACTGTCCCCCCCACTTTGTGGCCCGCATCCTCGAAGGCCCCATACTGGTTGACCGTGCCGGGATACCCGTATCCCCCACCGTCTTGTCCATGGGCAGGGATTCGCCGGTCATGACCGCCTGATTGATGGGAGGTCTGGCCGGATTCGCCGCCTTCCGGGGATGGTTGCCCAACGGCAGCCGGTCGATCCGGCGGGGCAAGGGCACCTTTGTCTGCGGAGTCAGGTGCAGCTTTTTCGATGCCGGCCGCGGGCACGGATTTTCCAGCAGCCTAACTGCGGTCTGCCCGGCGAAGTCCTCCCTTTTGAGATGCGCGTCTGGATTTTTGAGCCGGCACGTCGGCCTTGATGTCAAAGGCCGATCAGGGCCGATGAGGAGTTGCAGCAGATTCAGAAAAAGGCGGAAAGCCCACGCCGATCAAACGGCCGGCAGAAGGGCCGAAGATCAGGAATTTCACTGGCAATCATCCGCATCCCACAACGAGATATGCCAGGAGGCTGTATCCGATTTGATGCCGCCCCATTCCTGAAAAGCTCCCGGTTTTGCACCGCCAGCGCATGGAGGCCTCGGCGATCAGAGACAACAAGCTGGGTATACCCATACTATAGCATCGATGTTGGAGAACCGCCCACCGCCTTGGTGAAGCTCGCCGATGGTCCTGTCCGGGCGTCCCCGTGCTCGATGCCGTCCCGCACGCAGTGGCGGATTTGTCCCTCCAGCACGCAGAGCCTTCTAAATAACCAGCAAAGCCATGGCCGCGGATGGTCCCCACACAAGCGTCGCGGAGTAGGGAGGGCGGAACTCGCCCGGCTTGTCCGGGTCGGACACGTGGACCTCCACCGTGGGAATCCCCACCGCCTTCACGGCATCCAGCAGGCCCACACTGGTGTGGGTGTAAGCTGCCGGGTTGATGATGATGCCATCCATCATGGTCGAAGTATGCCTGCTGGATGGCGTCCACCAGGGCCCCTCGTGTGGTTGGACTGGAAGAAAGGAGACGGACGCGCCCAGCCGGTCCGCCTCCGCCCGGATCTCCTCATAGGTCTCATGGCCGTAGATCTCCGGCTGGCGGATTCCCAGCATGTTCATGTTGGGGCCGTTAACTACCAGAATGTGCACAAAAATCCCTCCAGATGGCGGCGGCGGTGTCCTCCACCGTGCCGCTGTTGTCAATCTCCACGTCCCGGGATTTGGTCATCTCCGCCGGAGCTGAACCAAAATCCGCTCATTCTCACCGGCGGGAATGGACCTGTTGAAGAACCGCTCCTCTGCCGCCACCGCCTGGGCCACCAGCATGGGCAGTCCGTCAGAGCAGGGGATGCCCGCGCCTCCGCCTGCAGCAGCAGGGCCGTGCGCCGGGGATTGTAGATGACGTCCAGCACCCCTGACAGACGGGGAAATACGGACAGGTCCACGGAGACTGGCCGTTGCCGGGGTACATGCCCACCGGAGTGGCGTTGACCGAGCGGGAGATCTAGGATCTCCGCGTCAGCGTGGCGAGACGCGCCCGTTGATGACAGTCAGTGCCGCCAGCTTGGAGAGGATTTCATACAGGGCGCCGGGCCGGTTGTCAAAGGCGATAATCAGGCTGATCCGGTTGGCGCCGGCATAGATCACCGGATCCTTGGTGATGCAGATGAACCGGGTGTAGTTGTTGTCGCTGTCCTGGATGCTGTCGTTGAGGCAGGTCAGGCCGTACAACGCCGCGCAGGGGTGGGAGGAAATGGCGGCGGCGTGGCGGTCGCCCTTCTCCGCCACCATCTTGGCGGCCATGGCGGTGTTGTCGCAGGGGATGACACGGACGCCGTTGAGGCTGTTCAGGAACTTGCTGCATCTCCGTGATGTCCTCCATCTTCACGCCGGGCAGCGTCAGCAACTCGTGCCGGATGCACAGCCGGGTGGACCGGACGATGGAGAGGTTGTGGTCCTGCAGCAGCCCCAGAATGCCGCCCGCGTGGTTGGTCTGTCTGCCCGGCCGTCCTCCATCACAAAGGGGTCGTTATTTTTCGGACCCCCGGGACCGGGCGGCGGCGAAGCCGTCCCCAAGCCTTCACGGCCCGAGGGCAAACCGGTTTTCCACGCCGCCCATGGGCTTCAATGGCGGCACTCAAGCGCCTCCCACAGGAATCCAGATTTTTTCCGGGCCTCCAGAATCAGCGCCTGCATCCGCTCCCCCGCCTGGTCGTCCAGCACCGGGAATGGCTTGGCAACCACGGCGTCAAGCAGCTCCTTCGTGGGCCGCAGGGGGGAGATAATGCATCCGCCACCGTCACGGACTGGAGGGTGAAGGCTACGTATACGCCCCGGCGGAGACATCTGCTTGGCGATGCCGCCGGCGATACACAAGAAAAGGGGCGCCGTCAGCGGCGGAGAAGTGGCCGCCGGGCCGCCGCCCCACTTGACAAGCTTAGCCCAGTCTGCGTGGCCGGGCCAGGGCGATTGGCCGAAGACAGAGATTTTCAGGAGACTGCCGAATTCAGAGGACATGGATATCACCTCCCAGGTTCTTGTACACCTCCCAGAAATCCGGGTAGGACTTCTGCACGCATTGGGCCCCCAGCACCGTGACGGGGCCGGTACAGGCGGTGGCGGCGATGGCGGCCGCCATGGCGATCCGGTGGTCGTTGGCGCAGTCCACCATGCCGCCGGTGAGCGTCCCGCCGTGGACTGTCAGAAAGTCCGGCCCCTCCTCCCGCCCGTCCGCCCAGGGCGGTCAGCAGGGCGGCGGTGGTGGAAAGCCGGTCGCTCTCCTTCATCCGCAGCCGGGCAGCGTTCACAAACCGGGTGGTACCGGAGCGGGCCGCCGCCATCACCGCCAGAGGCGGCAGCAGGTCGGGGCATCCGGAGACATCAATCTCCGTGTGCCCGGGCCGGGCCAGCCGCCAATAAAGTTCGCTGACTGCCTTGTCCCCCCTGCGCAGAGTCGGGATTCAGGCCCCGGATGTCCACACGGCTGTCCAAGAAATCGGCGGCGTACCAGAACCCCGCCTGGGACCAGTCCGCCTCCGCCGTGGCCTCAAAGGGCTGGTAGGTCTGGCCGCCAGGGACGAAGAGCGTGTTTTCGTCCAGCCACCGGCTGGTGACACCGGCAGCGGCCTGAGCCTGCCGGGTCATCTACGATGCCGTTTCCCAGTCCGTGGACCCGGAGGGTGCCATCCGGCAGATCCTCCATCCCGGCACACATGGCAGACAGGCACCGGCGGGTGGCCCCCGGATGTCCTGGGAGTCCGCCAGGCCGTGGATGATGCTGATCCCGCCGCTGAGAGCAGCGGCGATCAGCAATCGGTGGGCCTGGGACTTGCTGGAGGGCGGCGTCACGACACCGGAGAGTTTTTTCGGGGTGATTTGAAGGTCCATTTACGCCTCCAGTCCTGCCCGGATGATGGGTAGCAGGTCCCACCGGCACCTTCCGCAGCTCGCAATGGCCGATCTTCCGGGGGACCACCAGGGTAATATCCCCACCGGCGCGCTTCTTGTCGGAAATTTCCTCGTCCCGCTCCACCACGCCGGCCTTGTAGGCGACGCACCGGGCGATGACCTCGCCGGGGTCGGCGGTGAGGGTGCCGTCCCTCAAACAGGGGCGAACAGGGCTTCGTCAGAGAGCACGCCGGTCTTGGCAGCCTCGGCGGCCCTGTCGGCAAACACGTCGGGGGGCAGGGTCTTCAGGCAGTCCGTGTCGCAGATCACGGCGGCAGGCTGGCAGAAGGCCCCGGCCAGGTTCTTCCGGCGGTCAGGTCCACGGCGGTCTTACCCCCACGGAGGAGTCCACCGCCGCCAGCGGGGTGGTGGGCAGCTGGACATACCGGATGCCCCGGAGGTACACGGCGGCAGCAAAGCCCGCCATGTCCCTTAGTGACGCCGCCGCCCAGGGCGGCCACGCAGTCCGTGCGGGTCAGATGCTCCGACGCCAGGAACCCAGCAGCTCTGTCAGGGTGGAGAGGTCCTTGCGCCCCTCCCCCGAGGGGAAGATATGGGAGCAGACGGCAAAGCCCGCGTCCTCCAGAGCGGCGGTGACGGTGTCCAGGTACAGGGAGGCCACGGTGTCTGCCGGCCAGAACGGCGATCCTCCGCTGTCCCAGCAGCGCGGGCCAGATAGTCCCCGCACCGGCCAAGCAGGCCGCTGCCAATGCGCACATCATAGGGCGGCCGGACCCGGACGGGAATGGTTCGGATGGAGTCAAACATCGAAAAACTCCTTTTATAAGAATCATGTCACGCAGCGGCGCCGGAAATAGGTCGGTGCCGGCGGTGGCCTTCAGCTCCCGGCCCTCCAAAGCCCAGGTCCAGAAAGAAGGCCTTCAGCGTCTCCAGCAGCCGCATATCCGTCCGCTTGTCCGGCGTCAGGATCATAGATGCTCCCACGTACAGGTCCTCTGCGGAGGCGGTGAAGCCGCCCCGCTCCTTACCGGCCATGGGGTGGCCGCCGATGTAGGAGAAGCCGCGTTCCTCTGCGATGGGGGGCGATGGCCGCCACCACGGTCCGCTTCACGCCGCACAGGTCTACCAGAATGGCGGACTTGGCGATCTGCGGCGCGTGCTGCCGGACCCACTCGATGGCGGCGCCGGGCCGGATCGCCACCAGGATCAGATCCGCCTGGGGCAGGTTCTCCTCCGTCAGGGGGGCGTCGATGGCGCCGCACATCCGGGCCATGGTCATGGTCTCCGCGTTCAGGTCTATGCCCCAGACGGTGTGGCTGGTGCGGTTCTTGATGCTCTTGGCCATGGACCCGCCGATGAGGCCCAGGCCGACGATGGCAACATTCATGTCTTACTCCTCCACCGTCTTCATAAAGTCATGGAGCTTCAGCAGCTTCTTCGCCAGGCCGTCGAACACGTACTCGGCGCTCATCAGCCACTCCTCATGTTGGTCATGACTGGGTTCCTTTCCGAGTCCTTTGATAGTTTCAGGATAACACCAGAAAAGCAAATGGAAATTGACAATGATTCCAAAGAATGCGCCGAAAGGGAGACCACTGCTGTGCGCTTTTCCCAAACAGGGTTCAGACAGCCGCTGTGGCGCTGGCAGGCAGGCAGCCGGCCATCAGCAGGGAGGTGGCCTTCGGGATGAACTGCACATCCTTGCGCATATCGGCCACGCCGGCCATGTACTGCCGGTGTCCGTCTCATACTGGTGGTGGCAGAGCATACTGTCGGGATAATTCTCGTTATGGGATAGAACGCATCCGCCAGATAGTGGGTCAGTTTGCTCAGGGTGTAAATATTGCCAGATTGGTCCAGTGCTGGCGGCGCTGGAGCCGGGAGATGTGGAGATGTAGTGCTGGAGTTGGAGTAGTTATGCCCCTGGCCTGAAATCCCTGGGTATTCTCCAGCAGGGTGGCGGCCAGCAGTTTGTGACTGCGTTTCTGCAAGATGCACCTCCATGGAAAAAAAATCAAGAACAACGCCAGTATAGCACGGGAAGCGGCCGGGCGCAAGCAGAAAAAACAAAATTTCTGTTAACTCGTCCGCGGAAAAGAGGATTGTGCGGAAGCAGAATGTGCGGTACAATAGAGGAAAGGGGAAACATGGCGGCCGCTCCCCCACGGCGGGCTGTACAACCGCCGTGGAGACACCGCCCCGCAGAGGGGCGTGGCAAAGGAGAATGACGATGACAGAACTGACACCCATCCGCCGGGACGCTGCGCGGGAGCGGGCAACTGGCAGACCCAGTATCAGGCCCTGCAGATGACCGCCCGGGAGGCGGCGGAGCTGATCCGGGACGGGGACACGGCGGCTTTTCTGCCGCCATGTCCAACTGGCTCCTGGGAGCGGTGGATGAGCCGCTCCTGTGGGGCACGGCCCTGAGCCGGAAGGTGCTGGAGCAGTGCGAGCTGGTGCTGGCGGAGGTGAACCCCGGATGCCCAATATCCCCAGTGATGGGAGGCCCACACCCGCATCCATGTATCAGAGGTGGACGGGATCATCGAATCCAGCCGTCCTCTGGTAGAGACGCCCATCGCAGCGGGAAACGAGACGGACAGCCGCATCGCGGGCTTCATCGCGGATCTGGTGCCAGACGGCGCCTGCATCCAGCTGGGGCTGGGAGGGCTGGCCAATACTGTGGGCGAGTGTCTGGCCCATGCGGGAAAGCCCTCCGGGATCTGGGCGTCCACACAGAGATCCTGAGCACCGGCGTCATGGAGCTGATGCGCCGGGGCGTGGTGAACAACAGCCGCAAACAGACCTGCCCTGGGGCGGAGCGTATACGCCAACATGGTGGGCGGGCCGGAGCTGTGGGCCTTCGCCCATGAGAATCCCGCCTTCTGCCAGAAGGAGATCGACTGGGTGAACGATGCGGGGAACATCGCCCGGAACGACCATGTGGTCTTCGGCATCTGGATCAGCAACGCCATGGAGATCGACCTCACCGGCCAGCGCACCGTGGAGTCCCCTCTTTCGCTGGGTGCCATCGCTGCCCCGGGATCCTATTTAGCTGGGCAGTGCCCTGCAAAATCCCGAAGCCTCTGTGGATGCTTGTACTGGACAACGGCCTTTTGCCGAATTTTGCGGCGGCGGGTTTGAAAAGGAGCCGGAAGGATTTGACATTCCCCGGCCGTCTCCGTGGAATAAAAAAGTTGAAAAAGAATCCGCGCCCTTGTGTGAATACGGCGCAGAGTAATGGCGGCATCTGGGGGACCGCCGGGGACTGACAGGCAGTTCCTTTGAAACCGCCATTGCTAACGGCATTGATCGGCGGATGATCTTCGGCATCTGCTGGATCAGCACCTGTATTGAGCAGGGTGGCCTGCCTTCACCCCTGGGCCTGCCAGCCCTGATCTGGGGGAGACGGAGGGGGCCATGAGCGGCCTTTCGGCCCTGCGGCCTGGCACGCGTCTTCGACGTGCTGGTGTAACAACATATCCGGGGGCCCTCTTGCGCACTTTATAGAACTGGGGAATCTCCCTTGAGGCAGTTCTTCAACTGGTCGGCGGTTTGTCAGCCATGTCGGGGATCAGCACCTCATGGCAGTAGTTCATGGCCTTGATAGAGCCCACGGGGATAGCGGCCAGATCCGCCTCCAGCTTGGCGCAGTCCGCCTGCAGGGCGTCTCCTTGTGATAGGCCCGCTGGCACAGCTGGTCGGCGTAGTCGGACACCGCAGGCAGGATCTGGTGGCGGATCATGTCCGCCATAGTCTTGGCCTCAATGGTCAGGACCGTGGTATAGTTCTCAATGTGGATCTCCGCCCGGGCCTCGATCTCCTCCTTGGTGTAGATGCCGTGCTTGACAAACAGATCCACGTTTTTGGGAGCGGTGTACATGGGCAGAGCGTCAGCGGTGGAGGTCAGGTTGGAGAGGCCACGCTTCCCGGCCTCCTCCAGCCATGCCTCGTCATAGCCGTTGCCGTTGAAGATGATCCGCTGATGCTCGGTGAATACCCGGCGGATCAGCTTGGGCAGGTCCGCCTGGAAGTCCCGGGATGCCTCCAGCTCGTCCGCGAACTGTTTCAGCTCCTCGGCCATAATGGTGTTCAGGGCGATATTGGGGCCGGAGATGGACTGGGATGCGCCCAGCATCCGGAACTCGAACTTGTTGCCGGTAAAGGCCATGGGGGAGGTGCGGTTCCGATCCGTGTTGTCCTGGCGGATGGCAGGCAGGGCGTCCACGCCGATCTCCAGCGTCCGCTTGCCAGTACTCTGGAAGTCCGTGTCGTTGATGATGGAGTCCACCACAGCGGAGAGCTCGTCTCCCAGGAAGATGGAGAGCACGGCGGGCGGTGCCTCCTGGGCGCCCAGCCGGTGGTCGTTGCCGGGGAAGGCCACCGTGGCCCGCAGGAACTCCTGATAGTCGTCCACACCCTTGATGAAGGCCGCCAAAAACAGCAGGAACTGGGCATTCTGCCGGGGGGTGGAGCCGGGCTTGAACAGATTCTTGCCCGTGTCGGTGGAGAGGGACCAGTTGTCGTGCTTGCCGGAGCCGTTGACGCCCGCGAAGGGCTTCTCATGGAGCAGGCACACCAGTCCGTGGCGGTCGGCCACCTTCTTCATCATTTCCATGGCCAGCTGGTTCTGGTCGCAGGCGGAGTTGGCGTTGGTGTAGATCGGGGCCATCTCATGCTGAGAGGGGGCCACCTCGTTGTGCTTGGTTTTGCTGAGCACGCCCAGCTTCCACAGCTCCTCATCCAGATCCTTCATATAGGCGGCGACCCGGGGCCGGATGGCGCCATAGTAGTGGTCGTCCAGCTCCTGTCCCTTGGGGGGCTTAGCGCCGAACAGGGTCCGGCCGCACATTCGCAGGTCCTCCCGCTGGGCGTACTGGGCCTTGTCCACCAGGAAGTACTCCTGCTCCGGCCCCACCTGAACCACCACCCGTTTGGTCGTCGTGTCCCCGAACAGGCGCAGGATCCGCACCGCCTGGCGGCTGACCTCGTCCATGGACCGCAGAAGAGGCGTCTTCTTGTCCAGGGCTTCGCCGGAGTAGGAGCAGAAGACGGTGGGGATGCACAGGCTGCCCTCCTTGATGAAGGCAAACGAGGTGGGATCCCAGGCGGTGTAGCCCCGGGCCTCAAAGGTGGCCCGCAGACCGCCGGAGGGGAAGGAGGAGGCATCCGGTTCACCCCGGATCAGCTCCTTGCCGGAGAATTCCATCATGATCTTTCCGCCGCCCACAGGGGCGATGAAGCTGTCGTGCTTCTCCGCCGTGACGCCGGTCATGGGCTGGAACCAGTGGGTGAAATGGGTGGCGCCTTTTTCCACGGCCCACTGCTTCATGGCCTTCTTCCCGCGGACTCTTTGTACGGGCTTCCCACTGCCCCTCGCTCACTGAACCGGAATTTCCACGATCCTTTTCTCCATCAATGCCTTCTGATGGTTGGATTTGGCCTCGATCTCGAAAGCGATGGTAGCAGTGTATCACCGCCAGCAGCGCACTGTCAACGTCAAAACCCACAAAATCGGCATTCCATTTCCGGCAGCCTTCCCGGCTCCTCCGCTCCGGGACAGCCGAAGGGGTTCCGCCTGAAAAGCGTTCCGGCGCCCCTCCCGCCGCAGTCACGGCGGGCAGGGCGCCCGGACGGTATGAAACGGTCAGAGACTGATCTCCGGGACTTCCCGGCTGGCGCCGGAGAGCAGGGGCCTCACCTGGGCCAGGAAGGCGTCCACCTGCTCCGGACAGCGGCCGATGTACAGCTTCGGGTCCAGCACGGCCTCCATCTCCGCCTCGGTCATGCCGAAGGCAGGCTCCGCCGCCAGGCGGGAGATCAGGTCGCAGGGCTCCCCCTCCTTCATCCGGGCGGTGGCGGCCATGGAGCAGGTGCGGATGATCTCGTGGAGCGCCTGCCGGTCGCCGCCCCGCTTGACGCCCTCCATCATCAGGTTCTCCGTAGCAATGAAGGGCAGGTACTCCCGGCAGGTCCGGTCCACGATCTTCTCGTTGACGTGGAGCCCGTCGGTGACGTTCTGACTGAGACGCAGGATGGCGTCGGCGCAGAGGAAGCCCTCCGGCATGGAGATGCGGCGGTTGGCGGAGTCGTCCAGGGTCCGCTCCAACCACTGGACGGAGGCGGTCATGGGGGCGTTCATGGCGTCCGCCATCAGGTAGCGGCTGAGAGAGCAGATCCGCTCGGACCGCATGGGATTGCGCTTGTAGGCCATGGCGGAGGAGCCGATCTGGTTCTTCTCAAAGGGCTCCTCCACCTGCCGGTCGTGCTGGAGGGATGCGGCTGTCCGCCTTTCTGGGATAGGTCTGGCCACAGACGGCATAACACTGCTCAAAGCCGAATTCTGCGGCGATCTGCCGGTTCATCTCGTCAATCTTGGCGCCGTCTCCATCGAACAGGTCCATAAAGCTGGCCTCTGTGCCGGTGGTGCCCCGGCAGCCCAGGAACTTCATGTGGTCCAGGACGAAGTCCAGCTCCTCCAGGTCGGAGAGCAGGTCCTGCATCCAGAGGGTGGCCCGCTTGCCCACCGTCACCAGCTGGGCGGGCTGATAGTGGGTATAGCCCAGGGTGGGGGTGGCCTTGTATTGCTCTGCAAATTTACTGAGGTTCGCCACCACAGCCAGCAGCTCTCCCCGGAGATACCGCAGGCCCTCCCGGTAGATGATGAGATCCGCGTTGTCGGTGACATAGCAGCTGGTGGCCCCCAGGTGGATGATCCCCGCGGCGGAGGGGGCCGCCTTGCCGTAGGTGTAGACGTGGGCCATCACGTCGTGGCGGACCTCCTTCTCCCGCGCCGAAGCCGTCTCATAGTCGATGTCGGTGATGTGGGCCTCCAGCTCCGCCACCTGCTCCGCGGTGACGGGCAGGCCCAGATTGTGCTCTGCCCGGCAGACGCCGCCAGGTCTGGAAGCGCATGTCGGGGGAGAACAAGATGCAGCATGAACGCCGAGGCGTACCGGGACGCCAGAGGGGGGATTCGTAACGTTCTTTGGACATAAGAGGTCCACCTTTCTTTCGCTCAAAAGTTTAGGAGGCACCGGCATGGGTGCCTCCAGAGGGTACGATCTGTTTCGCCGGAGGCGAAGCATTTATGAAGCAGGGAGTGCGGTAAAAACTGTAAACAGCCAGAGACAAAAAATCCAGGCTGAGCAGTGCCAACAGGAAACACTCGACACCTGCGGAACAATCCTTCGATGCTTTTGAAATGATCCGGTAAAGGAGAAACGGCCAGCAGAGGGCACCTGCCAACGCGATCCACCCGAATACGGCAAACAGCATCGGATTTCCTCCTCACCGAATGATGATGGAATCTCTTTCCGGTCCCACAGACACATACGTGATATGGCAGCCGATCTCCCGCTCCACGTATTCCACATAGTTCCGGGCCGCCTCCGGCAGGTCCTCCCACTTCCGGACGCCGGAGATGTCGCACTTCCAGCCGGGCATGGCGGTCATGACGGGCTTGGCATCCGGCAGCACGGCGGGGAAGGGGAACGCGTCGGTCTCCTGCCCGCTCAGCTCATATCGGGCGCAGATGGGGATCTCATCCATGTAGCTGAGCACATCCAGCTTGGTCAGGGCGATGTCCGTGGCTCCCTGGCACTGGATGCCATAGCGGGTGGCCACGATGTCGATGGGACCCACCCGGCGGGGCCGGCCGGTCTTGGCGCCGTACTCACCGCCGGCCTCCCGCAGCTTCTCCGCCTCTTCACCGAACCACTCGCAGGTGAAGGGGCCCTCTCCCCACGCAGGAGGAGTATGCCTTCACCACACCGATGATCTTGGGAAGCTCCGCCGCCGCGCCGGTGTCGCAGATGAGGGGATCTTCTCGCCAAACTCCGCTACCCATGCCTTCAGGTCATCCATGGTGGTGGGGCTTGGCGCCGTAGACCCGCTCCAGCGTCAGGTTCTTCCACCCAGAATGCCCGCCAGATGGTCCCAGAGCTTTTTCCGGGTACAGCAGCTCGCTTGGGCCATGATGGTCTTCTTCTGGTACTTGTCCGAATAGAACGGGGCGATGCCCTGCTTGGTGGAGCCGTACTTCTTGTCCGCCAGGCGGGCCTCCTCCAGGGAGTCCAGGTCGGTGCCAGGGCAGCAGCAGGGACGCCCGGTCGCTGATTTTCAGGTTCTCCGGCGTGATGGCCACGCCCTGGTCCATGACGACGTCGGACATCTCAGTCCACAGGCTCTCGCAATCCAGAGCCACGCCGTTGCCCAGGATGTTCACCACACCCTTGCGGAAGATGCCGGAGGGCAGCAGGTGCAGGGCAAACTTGCCGAACTCGTTCACCACGGTATGGCCGGCGTTGCCGCCGCCCTGATAGCGGACCACCACGTCGTAGTCCGCGGTCACCAGGTCTACCATGCGGCCCTTTGCCTCGTCTCCCCAGTTGATTCCACGATGGCACAATTTGACATATCCAATTCCATTTGAGGGAGGAGAACCGGGGATCGCCGCCCAGAAGCGCCTCCCCGCCGCCCCCGCATATCCGGATTCGGCTCCCGCCGCAGACGCGCGGAAGCCCACTTGCCAGCAGCTGGGCGGAGAGCTTGCCAGTGCCGAGTCCGATGTCCGCCGCCTTATAGCGCTCCGGCGGCGCGTGCCAGCTCTTCCCAGCCAGTCCAGGAATTCCTGGGCATAAGAAGGTCTGGCGGCCTGATAGTCCTGGTGCCGGCCATTGAAGCGGTCAAAGGTGTTGCGCATCTGGATCCCTCCCTGCAAATTCTCCGCTGATTGTACCATGGGAGCTGGCCGCCTGCAAGATGCAGGGCGCAGCGGAAAAGCCTTGGTTCTCCACTTCCAAAACGGGACAGGGTGTGGTATACTATCACCGAATTTTGAACAACCAGAGAGAAAAGGGGAAGATCGTATGCCGGCCATCGGTTTTGACAATCAGAAGTACCTCACCACCCAGTCCGAGCAGATCAAGGGTTCTCAAATTCTGCTCTCAATCAAAATTGAACTGACACTGTGCCGCGGCTCATCTGTAACATTTTTGATGGAACAGAAAGGAATGTTGTCAGTATGCGAGATGACCGGCCACAGATCACAGCAGAGACCTTTTCGGAATATGGAGGATATGTCCTTCTTTACGCACGCACGGATTTTTTGACGATCTTCTGATTATTGCGCAGAAAGAGACAAACTGTTTCGTCCTGCGCTCTTCGGAGGGACTGATCGTGCTGGACGCGATCTGGCCCCTGCCAGCAGGCGTTTGATGCGATCATTTCTGCGGTTCGGGAGACCGGATGGGACCCCGGCGCGATCCGAAAACTGGTGCTGACCCATGGACATGTGGATCACACCGGCTGCGGACGCTGGCTCCGGGAGGCGTTTCATGCAGAGACATATCTCTCACAACGGGATGGTGCCTCCGGACACTGGCGGAGGTGGAGGACCTGTACTGCCCCTACAAGCAGAAGCGCCAGACCCGGCCACCATTGCCCGGGAAAAGGCCTGGGCGCCTTTGGCGGAACTGCTGTTTGCCCAGGGGCCGGACTGCCTGGACCTGACGGCGGAGGCCGCCCGGGCGTGGATGCCGAAAAGGGCGTGGAGACGGTGGAGGACGCCCTCTCCGGGCGCCTCCATATCATCGCCGAGACCATCAGCGACGACGCTGCCCTCCGCAAGACCTCCTCCGCACCTCCTGGAGCGGGAGGGAAAGCTCTGCTCCCAGGCGGCGGTGGAGGGACTCTGTCTAGAGCGTACTACGACTTCTCAGGCCCTCTCCCGGCTTCAGGGGTCACAGATCCTGGCCGTCAACCAGGGGAGAAGGAGGGGGCTTTCTGAAGGTCCGCGTGGAGCTGGACTGGGACCAGGAGGCCCTCAAGGCCGTCCGGCAGCATGTGATCGTCCCCGGCAGCGCCGCAATGGAATTTA
>VOFI01002121.1_pt1 | contig 17568 bp, 19 predicted proteins | sample 5384131 | NCBI WGS metagenome assembly VOFI01 (sample SAMN12384728, study PRJNA508395) | human gut metagenome | isolation source: healthy gut H | host: Homo sapiens
GCAGAAGGTCGTCAACGGCCGCGGCGACGGCACGTTCGACCCCCCGCAGGCTTCATCACCCGCGAAGAGCTCGTCACCATGACCTGGCGCTACGCTGGCGAGGCTGCCTGAGCAGGACCTGAGCAATTGGCCGGATGCCGATAAGGTCTATGACTACGCCGCCTGGCGCCATGAAGTGGGCTGTCGAGACCGGCGTCATCAACGGCAAGGACGGCAAGCTCGCCCTGAAGGACAACGCCACCCGCGCCCAGTTCGCCGCCATCATCGAGCGCTACATGAAGCTCAATGACACGAAGGCCGACGACATCGTGATCCTCTACACCAACGATGTTCACGCGAACATCACCGGCGGCTCCAGCAAAGCCCCCACGCTGACGTATGAGCAGGTCGCCTGGTACCGCAACAACCTCCAGACCCCGTACAGCCTGCTGGTCGATGCGGGCGACGCCATCCAGGGGCGAGGCCATCTCCTTACCCTGACGCACGGCGAAGCCATCGTCCTATGACTATGCCACGTTCGGCAACCATGAGTTTGACTATGGCATGGATCAGCTGCTCGACACCATCGTCCCGGCCGCAAAGTATCAGTACCTGACCTGCAACTTTGCCAGACTGGACGGCACCGCCATCGCCGGTGTGAAGCCCCTATGCCATCGAGACCTTCGGCAGCAAGAAGGTCGCCGTCATCGGCATCAGCACCCCGGAGAGCTTCGTGAAGTCCACGCCGACCTACTTCCAGGACAAGGACGGCAACTACATCTTAGGGCCTTCGCCGAGGGCAACAACGGTCAGGACCTGTACGACTCGTGCAGAAGACCATTGACGCCGCGAAGAAGGACGGCGCCGACTACGTCGTGGCCGTCGCACACCTCGGTATCGACGAGTCCTCCGGAGCCGTGGCGCTCCACGGACGTCATCGCCAACACCACCGGCCTGGACGCCGTGCTCGACGGCCATTCCCACAGCACCATCCCGCAGGAGATCGTCAAGAGCAAGGACGGCAAGGACGTCATTCTCTCCTCCACGGGCACGAAGCTGAACAACCTCGGCAAGCTGACCATCAGCGCCGACGGCAAGCTCCACAGCGAGCTCATCAGCGACCTTGAGATCGAAAAGGACGCCAAGACGAAGGAAGTCGTCGACAAGATCGTCGCAGAGTTCCAGGCCCCTGCTGAACAAGGTCGTCGCCCACACGGACGTTGACCTCACCACCCAGAACCCCGAGGGCACGGCCCGCGCCATCCGCAACCGCGAGACGAACCTCGGCGACCTGTGCGCCGATGCTTACCGCGTCACGCTGGGCGCTTGACATCGCCATCGTCAACGGCGGCGGCATCCGCGCCGACATCCCCGCAGGCGACATCACCTACAATCAGATCATCAAGGTCCATCCCTATGGCAACATGGCCTGCGTCGTGGAGGCCACCGGTCAGGAGATCCTCGATGCGCTGGAAATGGCCTCCCGCAACACGATGGCCGAGTATGTTTCCGAGTCCGTCGATGAGAACGGCAACAAGGTCTATAACGCCGTCGGCGAGATGGGCGGCTTCCTGCAGGTCTCCGGCATGAAGTACACCATCAACACCGCCGTGGAATCCACCGTCAAGACGGACGACAAGGGCTCCTTCGTCTCCGTGGAAGGCGCGCGCCGCGTGCAGGACGTTCAGGTCCTGAACCAGACCACCAATACCTACGAGCCGATCGACCCCGCCAAGACCTACACGCTGGCCTCCCACAACTATATGCTCAAGTCCGGCGGCGACGGCATCAACATGTTCCAGGACAACAAGCTCCTGCAGGACGAGGTCAAGATCGACAACCAGGTCCTCATCGACTACATCGTTGATTCCCTCGGCGGCAATGTCGGCGAGCAGTACAAGAACCTCGCAGGCGAGGGCCGTATCACCGTCGTCAATGAAACGAAGCCCGCGCTGAAGGACAATGAGTATGCCCTCAGCACCGAGCTGCCCGACGGCGCAAAGGTCGTCTTCGTCAACCGCTCCGTCAGCAAGGCCATGTCCGCGGCGAATTCCGAGGGCAGCGCCTACAACCGCGCGGGCGTCGATGTCACGCCGGTCGACGGCATCCTGACCACCGATAACGACGAGATCGTCTGGACGGTCGAAAAGACCGAGGGCGGCTTCTTCCTGAAGCGCACCGACGGCAAAAAGCTCTCCATCGGCAATAAGCCCGATGGCGGCACCTACAACAGCATGGGCTTCGACCAGGAGGATAACCCCGTCTGGAAGATCGTCCCGGCTGCCACGAACGGCTGCATCTACCTCCAGAGCGCGACGGCCACCGGCTCCTCCGGCGACCCGAAGAGCGTGGAGTGGTACGCACAGTTTTCCAACTTCAGCATGTACTATGTCAGCAGCAGCAACGAAGCGCTGTTTGCCATGGACATGTACGTCAACACCGGCGCGGGGAAACCCGCGCCGGCCGCCACGACCGAGAAGCTGGTCCCTTCCACGCTGCGTGAGGGCCCCCGCCTACATCACCACCCCGAAGGGCTACAAGGCCGACGGCAGCTTCCCTTTGTCGTCATGATCCACGGCCACGGCGGCAACCACAACGAGTTTGACGGCTTTGACAAGATCTCCAACGGTCTTGCCGAGCAGGGCTTCGTCGTTGCCACGCTGGACCTCCCCGGCTGCGGCAAGAGCAAGGAGAGCTTCCAGCTCAACACCATGACCAACATGAAGGCCGACGTTCTGGACGTCATCGACTACGTCTGCAAGAACTACGCCGTCGACAAGACCCGCATCGGTGCGTTCGGCTACTCCATGGGCGGCCGCATCACGCTCGAGCTGCTTGCCGAGGGCAAGTACAGCTTCTCCACCATCGAGCTCGTCGCTCCGGCGGAGGACCTCACCGACCTGAAGCACCTGTTCGGCGGCGCCGAGAACTGGGACACCATGAAGGCCGAGGCCAACGCAAAGGGCTATGCTGAATTCACCACGGTCTATGGCCAGCACCAGCAGCTGAGCAAGGAATGGTTCGCCGACCTCGAGAAGTACCCGACGGTCTGGTCGAAAAAGGCCGCCGAGAACTATACCGGCGACTCCTCGTCATCTGGGCCACGAACGACGAGGCCGTTTCTCCCCTCCGTCTCCTCCGCCGTTGCAACGACGCTTGGCTCTGCCACGCTGAACACCTACGCAGACGGCCACTCCTACAGCTTCTACGGCAAGACCGAATACACCATTTCCACCGTAAACAACGGCTCCGTCAACTATTTTGTGAACGAGCTGAAGACGAACGAGACCCGCATCCACGGCTATGTCCAGTCCATCGCCAAGTATGGCAACCTTGAGCTGACGATCCCCGGCTCCGAGCTTGACAAGGCCGGATTCGAATATGGCGATCTTCTGAAGATCACCGTGGACGGTAAGGAATTCACCGTCCCCTATGGCACGAACTACTCCGATGTCGATGGGGCAGCACGATCCTCCGCAACTCTGACGGCCATCTGACCCTCGCCATCAACATGGGCGACTTCGCCGGCAAGAACGGCATCGCCACGAAGAAGACCAACGAAGACAAGACCTATGAGTGGTACTACGCCGCAGAGACGAACATCCCCGCCGTCGTGACCATCGAAATGGGCGAAAAAGGGCGGCTACTATGACGAGTGGCTCATCCACCAGCTCAAGCGCACGAACAACCGCGAGGACTACAAGCACCTGTCCGACGCCGAGTTCGCCAACTTCCGCAACGTCGCCACCACCGGCATGGGCAAGAACGCCCTGTACCGCTCCTCCAGCCCCATCAACGACGAGATCGGCCGCAACACCTACGCCGATAAGGCCGCCGAGGCCGCGGGCGTCAGGACCTTCATGAACCTCGCCAACGACGAGGCCACCGCGAAGGGCTACGAAGGCTTTGATTCCACCTACTATTCCAAGCAGAACGTCGTCACCTGAATCTCGGCGTCGACTTCACCGCCGCCGACTTCAAGACCGGCCTTGCCACCGGCCTGCGCTACCACCACCCACGAAGGCCCGTACCTCGTGCACTGCACCGAGGGCAAGGACCGCGCGGGCTTCGTCTCCGCCCTGCTCGAGTGCTACATGGGCGCAGCGTATGACGAGGTCGTCGCAGACTACATGGTCACCTATTACAACTACTACGGCGTGACGAAAGAAGCCGAGCCTGCCAAGTACGATGCCATCCTCCGCTCCAACATCGTCAAGACCCTGCAGACCGCCTTTGGCGTCGAGGATCTGAAGACCGCCGACCTCAAGCAGGAGGCCACCGACTTCTTCAAGGAGCTGGGCCTCACCGATGCCGAGCTGACCAAGCTCACCGCCAACCTGAGCAAGGAATACACGGGCGGCAGTATGGAGCCGGAGACGAAGTCCTATGTGAAGGTCACTGCGGCCCCCGAGGACTGGAGCGGCACCTACCTCGTCGTCTACGAGGCAGACTCGACCAGCGCCTATGTCTTCAACGGCAATGACGCTGTCAACGGCTACGTTTCCGCCACGATTGCCAACAGCAAGATCACTTCCAGCACCGAGCTGGACGCCGTCGCTGTCACGATCGAGAAGACCACGGACGGCTACACGCTCAAGGTCAACGGCCAGTATATTTACGGAACCGACGGTAAGAATACGCTGAAGTTCACGGATACTGCTGCCAACGCGGTCAACACCATCACGCTCAGCGAGACCGATGGTGTGATCATCACGAGCAATACTTCCGTCCTGCGCTTCAATGCTGCAAGCAATCAGCTGCGCTTCCGTTATTACAAGAGCAGCAGCTACGCCAACCAGCAGGCCATTCAGCTTTATAAGCTCGAAGGCTGATCTGCAGATTCCAAAATATCCCGCCGGGGTTCCGGCGGGATTTTGCCTGCACAATTTGAGATGATTCTGTGTAAAGTCCCTGCCTGCCGGTGCAGGCGGGAAAATTTTTGCTCTTTTGTGTTCGGGAGTTTTTCTCCATCCCCCGGCTCACATGGCCGCAGCCTCGGGGCTGCGGGCTGGAGCTGCAGGCGGTCGGCGATGAGGGCGATGAACTCGCTGTTCGTCGGCTTGCCCTTCGTGTTCGACACCGTGTAGCCGAAGAAGCGCTGCAGCGTCTCCAGGTCGCCCCGGTCCCAGGCTACTTCGATGGCGTGACGGATGGCACGCTCGACCCGAGAGGGTGTCGTCTGGAATGTCTTTGCCACCTGGGGATAGAGGACCTTTGTGATGGCGTTGATAACATCCATGTCATTGACGGCAATCAGGATCGCCTCCCTGAGATACTGATAGCCCTTGATGTGCGCGGGGACGCCGATCTCGTGAATGATCGAGGTGACCATGGACTCGATGTTGGCGTTGCGCTTTGCTGCGATGGCGGGTTTGCGCGAAACGGCGCTCTCGCAGATCTCGTCGAGACGCTCCACGACGGCACGGCAGCTGCATGGTTTCAGCATGATATATTGCACGCCGAGCGTCATAAACATTGAAGACACATATTCCGTTACGAACTCCACCAAAACCAGAAGCTTTGGCTTTGGATCCAGCCCGGCCGCTGCCTTCAGCACGGACAGGCCGTCCGCCTGCGGCAGCATGAGGTCGACGACCAGCAGATCCGGTTTCAGCTCTTTCAGCAGGCTGATGGCGCGAACGCCGTCACAAGCCGAGCCGACCACGGAATACCGATTCGTCTGCTTCAGGGCAACGCCGAGCTTCCCACAAAACTCTTCGCTGCCGTTTGCCAGCAGGACCCGATACATTTTTTTCCATGTAACAACTCTCCTCCTCGTAGATTCTCTCATTTCCGCATGGATGTACAAGCGGTGCTTCTAATTTAACATATTCGGCCCGCTTTTGCAATGACTTTCCCTGAAAATGTCTGCTTTTTTCGTCGACGTTCTTCGACAAACATGCGGAAACGGCAGAAAATATGATACTCTAAGAGGAAAAAGGTGAAAAATATTCTTCTTCACGGAATTACCGTGAGACGTCCCGTTATTCCGCGTGATCGGTCGAATTTTCATTGCGCTGGCTGAGCCAGATCAGCAGCACGGCAATGTCCGCGGGCGAAACGCCGGAGATGCGCCCGGCCTGCCCGATGGAGCGCGGGCGGATGTCGGCCAGCTTCTGCCGCGCCTCAAGGCGCAGCCCGGCAATGGAGGCATAGTCCGCATCCTCCGGCAGCAGGCGGGCTTCCTCGCGGCGGAACGCCTCGATCTGCTGCTCCTGCCGCTGGAGATACCCCGCATATTTTACCCGGATCTCGACCTGACGCGTCACGGCCGCCGGAAGCTCCGGCCGCCCGGGTCGAAGGGGCAAGCTCTGCATAGTGCAGCTCCGGGCGGCGCAGCAGGTCCGCCAGGCGCGCGGAGCTGACGACCTCCGCCGAGCCGCGCGCCTGCAGAAACCCGTTCAGCGCCGGACCGGCGGGCACGCCGGTGTGCTCCAGCCTGCGCTGCTCGCGCCGGACGGCCTCGTATTTCTCCGCGACGGCCTGTGCCTGCGCGGCAGGGATGAGGCCGATGCGATAGCCGATGGGCGTGAGCCGCTCGTCGGCGTTGTCCTGCCGGTGCAGCAGCCGGTATTCGCTGCGCGAGGTCATGATGCGGTACGGCTCCTCCGTGCCCTTCGTGACGAGGTCGTCGATGAGGGTGCCGATGTAGCCGTCCGGGCGTTTAAGCACCAGCGGCTCGCGCCCGAGCAGCTTCAGCGCGGCGTTCACGCCCGCCACAAAGCCCTGCACGGCCGCCTCCTCATAGCCGGACGTGCCGTTGAACTGGCCCGCGCCGTAGAGGCCGGGCAGCTTTTTGCACTCGAGTGTCGCGGAAAGCTCCGTCGGGTCGATGCAGTCGTATTCAATCGCGTACGCCGGGCGCAGCATTTCGGCGTGCTCCAGCCCTGCGATGGTGTGCAGCATGGCAAGCTGCACCTCCTCCGGCAGGCTCGTGGACAGGCCCTGCAGGTACAGCTCGTCCGTCCCGAGGCCGCACGGCTCAAGGAAGAGCTGGTGGCGCGGCTTGTCGGCGAAGCGGACGATCTTCGTCTCGATGCTCGGGCAGTAGCGCGGGCCGACGCCGGTGATGGAGCCGTCGAACAGCGGGCTGCGGTGCAGATTCTCGCGGATGACGGCGTGCGTGCGCTCGTTCGTCCACGTCAGCCAGCACACGGCCTGATTTTCGGCGGCTCGCGGGTGGAAAACGAGAACGGCTCCGGGTCGTCGTCGCCGCGCTGGACCTCCATTTTCGAGAAATCGACGCTGCGCGTTGATGCGCGGGGCGTTCCGGTCTTGAACCGGCGCATCCGTAGGCCGAGGGCGCGCAGGCACTGGCTCAGCTCCGGCGCAGGGGCGCAGGCCGTCCGGCCGGAGTGCAGGACGCATTGCCCGGTGATGACGGTGCTGTCGAGGTACGTCCCGGCAGCGACGACGACGGCGCGCACGCGGTATTCCGCGCCGAGCTGCGTCACGACGCCGCTGACGTGCCGCCCTCCGTCCGGATCTCCGTGACGGCGGCCTGCTGAGATAGAGGTTCGGCTCGCGCTCGAGCAGGCGCTTCATATGCTCCTGATAGCGGCGGCGGTCAGCCTGCGCCCGCAGGGAGTGCACGGCCGGGCCCTTTTTGCCGCGGTTGAGCATGCGGTACTGGATGCAGCAGGCGTCCGCCGCGCGGCCCATTTCGCCGCCGAGGGCGTCAAGCTCGCGCACGAGATGGCTCCTTGCCCGTGCCGCCGATGGCCGGGTTACACGGCATGTTGCCCACCGCGTCCAGATTGATCGTGAACACGACGGCCTGCAGCCCCAGCCGCGCGGCCGCAAGACCGGCTTCGATCCCGGCATGGCCCGCGCCGATGACGGCAATGTCATAATTTCCCGCAAATAGCTCATTTACGCTCATCTTTCTTTCAAATCACAGCGGTGACTGCTTGATCTTTGCATAGCGGCGGGGATAGGCCGGGGTGTCGGGCGCTCCTTGCGGATGACGATGACGCAGCGCGGCGCGCCGTCGATGTCGTAGGTCTCCGTTTTTTCCACGCGGCCGCCCAGCCTTTGCGATGCCGCGCTTCGCCTCTTCCAGCTCCTCGGCCGCAGCGGCGGCCTTCATGGCGAGGAAGTATCCGCCCGGCTTCACGAACGGCAGGCAGAGCTCCGCCAGAATGTTCAGCCGTGCCACCGCGCGGGACGTCGCGATGTCATATTGCTCGCGCGCCTTCGCGGCATAGTCCTCCGCACGGGCGCAGACGCACTGCGCCGGGACGCCCATGTCCCGCAGCGTTGCCTCCAGCCACGTCACGCGCTTGCCGAGGCTGTCGAGCAGCGTCAGGTCGAGGCTCGGCCTCGCCGAGCTTCAGCGGCACGCCGGGGGGAAGCCCGCCCCGCAGCCGACGTCGATGACGCGCCTGCCTGAAAACGGCACGATGCGCAGCAGCGCGAGGCAATCGGCAAAGTGCAGCTTCGCCACGGCCTGCGGCTCCGTGATGGCCGTCAGATTCATAACGCGGTTCTGCTCGAGCAGGCGCGCGCCGAATTCACACAGCTGCTCCGCCTGCGCCGCCGTCAGCGGCACACCGAGCGCTGCGCAGGAATTCAACAGGGTTTGCAGCATACTACGATACCTCCCGGTAAACCTGAATAACAATACTTACCTAGGTCGCAGAACGTTGCCCGGCCGGGGGGACCTGCAGCACGCGCACGGTGTCATACACCATGCCAAGCGCCGCGACGGTGCAGCCGGCGCTTGCCATCGCCACGGGCCAGAACCACACGAGTGGCACGCGCCAGCGCGACCACAGCGCCGCGCCTACGAGCACGGGCGGGAGCAGCCGCACGGCAAGCACGGCGGCGCGGCTCAGCTCCGCCTTCGAGCCGACGCACGGGCGCAGGGAAAACACGGAGCAGAACGGAGCCGTCCGGCCGAACAGGGGCCAGCAGCGGCCACGGCAGCAGATAGAGCACCCACTGCGCCGCGAGCGCGATGACGATGCTCTCCAGAACGGCGCACGTCCACCGGTCCATGCCGCCGTCGACGAGCGGCTGCATCGCGGTAAGGCCGCGCCATTTCCAGAGCGCGGCAAACAGGCCGATGACCGCGAGCGCGGAGAGCACCCGCAGGACGCGCCGGTGCCCGCGCTCCATGGAGAGGGCAATTTCCTCGATCTTTTCTTTCATATTCGCTCACTTCCCGACACAGAATCGCTCAAAGATGCGATTTGTGATATCCTCGCGGACCGTCCGCCCCGTGACCTCACCGAGGGCGGCCATGGCCTCCTCCACGTCCGTGAGAACGGCGTCCGGCGTGACGCCGAGGCTGAGGCCGGCTTTCGCCCGTTCGATGGCGCGGGAGGCGCGGTCGGCGCGCCGAACTGGCGCGGGTTGGTCAGGAGGGAGCCGTCACAGGCGTTTTCGCCGAGGAACCAGCCCTCGAGCAGGGCTGGCAGGGCGTCCAGCCCTGCGCCCGTGCGGGCTGAGACGGTCAGAACGGTGTCAAACGGCAGCTCGTCCGGCGAGACGGCGGCGGGCAGGTCTGATTTGTTGCACAGGGCCAGACTGCGCGGGGCGCATTTGGCCGCTTCGATGGCGCGGCGGTCCTCGTCCGTCAGGGGCTGCGAGGCGTCGCAGACGAACATGGCCAGCTCCGCTTCGCGCGCGGCCTGCTCCGAGCGGGCCACGCCGAGGGCCTCGATGGCGTCTCCGGCCTCGCGGATACCGGCCGTGTCCGTCAGGCGCAGCAGCACGCGGCCGACGCGCACCGCTCCTCGACGGTGTCGCGCGTTGTTCCGGCGATGTCCGTGACGATGACGCGGTCATAGCCCGCCAGCCGGTTCAGCAGCGATGATTTGCCCGCGTTCGGCTTGCCGAGCAGCACGGCGCGCACACCCTGCCGCAGGTGGCGGCCCTTTTCATAGGTCGCAAGCAGCTCTTGCAGTGCCACGCCCGCGCGGTCGAGCGTCCCGCCCAGCTCCGCCGCGCCGAAGTCCTCGATGTCCCTCGTCCGGATAGTCGAGCACGGCGTGGAAATGGCTGCACAGGTCCGTCAGTCCGTCGTAGACCGGCTCGATGGCGCGCTTGAGCGCCCCGCCGAGCTGCCCTGCGGCGTTCGCGGCGGCGTCTGCCGTCTCGGCGTCGATGAGGTCGACGACGGCCTCGGCCTGCGTCAGGTCGAGCTTGCCGTTCAGGAAGGCCCGGCGCGTGAATTCGCCGGGTCCCGCCTGCCGCGCCCCGGCGGCCAGCAGCGCCTCCAGCCCGGCGGCCAGCATGGCGGGCGAGCCGTGGCACTGCAGCTCAACGGTCTCCTCGCCGGTGTAGCTGTGCGGCGCGCGGCACACGACGCCGAGGCACTCGTCAATGACGCGCCCCTGCCGGTCGTGCAGCAGGCCGAGGACGAGACGGCGGTCCGGCGCGTCCGCAAAGGGCTGCTTCGGGGTGAAAACGCGGCCTGTCAGCGCGGCGCAGCCGGGCCCGGACAGGCGGAGAATGCCGATAGCGCAGGGCGCGCGCCCCGTCGCAATGGCAGCAATGATGTCAGACATGATGTGATCCTTTTCGAAAAATGCGGCGCTTCGCGCCTTGCCATGACACGGGAGGGAGGCGCTTGCAGGTTTGTCCCTGCGTCCCTCCGGATGCAGCAGGCCCCGAGCTTGTCATTGCGCGCCTTGCGGAGCAAGGCGCGGCAATCTCGCGGTACGCACTCAGAACACAGGGAAGCCTTCGGCGAAATTGCAGGTGCCTGCTTGAGATTCCCCGTCGCTTCGCTCCTCGGAATGACAAGTCGGAGGTGCGTGCCATTTTAGCGATGGCCTGAACCTATCGGCAGTGCCTGCAAGGCTCTCTCAGTCACCTTCGGTGACAGCTCTCCCAGTGGGAGAGCCAAGGACACTTCGCTCCTCGGAATGACACGGGAGGAGGCGCTTGCAGGTTTGTCCCTGCGTCCCTCCGGATGCAGCAGGCCCCGAGCTTGTCATTGCGCCTTGCGGAGCAAGGCAGCGGCAATCTCGCGGTACGCACTCAGAACATGGGGAAGCCTTCGGCGAAATTGCAGGTGCCTGCTTGAGATTCCCACGTCGCTTCGCTCCTCGGAATGACAAGTCGGAGGTGCGTGCCATTTTAGCGATGGCCTGAACCTATCGGCAGCGCCTGCAATGCCCTCTCAGTCACCTTCGGTGACAGCTCTCCCAAAGGGAGAGCCAAGGGCGCTTCGCGCCTTGCCATGACAATTCGGGGAGCGGTTACCATTTTAACGGAGGCCTGTTTCGCTCGGCAGTGCGCAGCCGGGCCCGGCTGTCCCCCGCCCCTACAGCGCGCTATCGATGTCCGCGCAAAAAAATTTATAAATTACAGTGCTTCCTTAAAATATGCCGCAAGCTCCTGCATCCGGCTCTCGTCAAACGGCGAGGCCAGACTCCCGTCCTGCAGCATGGCGAGGAACGTCGACTCCGGCGCGGCATACAGCAGGTCGCTGAAGGCTTTCAGACCCGCGCCGGGCGTTTCCTGCTCCAGCTGGTAAATTTGAAGGGCAGCGTCGTTCGAGACGCAGTAGCTGATGACATAGTACGGCGCGGAGAAAAAGTGCTGCACGTCGATCCAGCTGCGCGCGGCCTGCTCCGCCGCCTCCTCGTCAAACAGACCGAAGTCCACGCAGCATTCCGCAAACAGCTCATTGAGCTTCCCGACCGTCAGCTCACTGTCCGGCAGGGCATAGGCCTTGCACTCAAAGGCATAGTAGCATGCCTGCGTGAGGAAGGTCTCGAGCGAGTCATAGAGCTTGTACTGCCGCAGCTCTGCCGCGCGGGCAAAGCCCAGCGACGTGCTGCCGAGCGTCAGGTACTCCAGCGCCTGCGAGAAGACCTCGGAGCAGTCGATGGAGAACGTCTGATTGCAGTTCACATAGCCGTCGACAAAGTGGCCGTATTCGTGCGCGGCCGTCAGCAGGTCCGCCAGCGTCCCCTCGGGCGAGATATAGATGTAGGGCATCTCGTAGGACTCAAGGTACGTTGTGTACGAGCCGGGCATTTTATTCGCGGAGCTCGTGATGTCATAAAGCGAATAGGCGTCGAGGAAGCCCATGGCCGTCTGCACCTCGCCGCCGAGCGTGTCGGCCGCCTCATGCAGGTGCTGCATCGTCTCGTCGGCGGAAAGGGCGGAAAGCTGCATCGGCTCGGCCGCCTCCGTGTAGACGGGGGCCAGCTCCGTGCGCACGCGCTCGATATAGCGCTCGGCCTGCGCCGGGGTGTAGTCGCGGTAATAGAGGCGCGTCATAGGCATAGTCGGCGTAGCTGCCGTAGCCCAGCCGCCCGGCAAGCTCCCGGCGCGTCTGGATGAGCTTGATGTAAATTTCGCCCGCCTGCGCGCCGTAGGCGTCGTAATACGCACCGAGGACCTCGTAATAGAGGTCGGCCGTCACGGCGTTTTCCAGCAGCTCCGAGACGGGCGCACTGCGCCGTTCCACTCGATCGACGGGTCATTCTGCAGGGCGACATACTGCGCCTGCAGCTCGGATTCCTGCTGCAGGAGGGCGACGGTCCGGGCGTCGGAATACACGCCGTCCGAGTCGTAGGACGCAAAGAAGTCCTCGCCGAAATACTGCTCCTCGAGCGCGCTGCGCAGGCTGCTTTTGGCCATGGTCGTGTAGCAGTCCTCCATGGCCTTTTCCACGCGCGTCGTCTGGTCCGTGCACCAGGTGTACTCCGCCTCGTAGTAGCTGTCGCTCAGGTCGCGGGTGTAGCGCAGGTAGGCAAGCTCGCCCATGGTGTTGAAGAGCGCATAGTCGTCATAGGCCGCGTCGAACTGGTTGATGATGTCGGCCGCAGCGGCCTTGCCGCCGGTCGCGGATGCGCCGATGGACTTGAGCGTGCTGCAAAGGCTGTCGACGTCCGGGCGGACGTATTCGATGTCCGGCTCGGCCGTGTATTTCACGCGGGGCTGATACGGCCGCTGGAACTCGCGGTACGAGATCGCGCCGTCCGAATAATCCGGTCGGGTATATTCGCCGCGCGCGGCGGAATAGAGGTCAAACAGGGGCTGCAGCCCGTCAGCAGCAGGGCAAGGGCCAGCAGCAGAGCAAAGCAGCGCTTTTTCATGCGTCGCCTCCTTCCCGGATGCGGCGGACAATGGCCAGCAGCTCCGGATGATTCACGGCGTTGCCCATGGCGACGGAGCCGCGCTGCGTCAGGGGCCAGCGGGCTGCCGTCGAGCTGAGTGGCGATGCCGCCCGCCTCCGTGACGATCAGGCCTCCCGCGGCATAGTCCCACGGGCACAGCTTGCACTCAAAAACAGGTCCGCCCGGCCCGCGGCCACATAGCAGCAATCCAGCGCGGCCGAGCCGCCGCGGCGAAATCGAGGCAGTTCGGCAGAAGGGCCTCGACGAAGCGGAGCGTCTCGGGGATGGTGTCGCGGTAGTAGATCGCGCTGCCGAAGAGCACGAGGCTGTCGTGGACGGCGTGCTGCGTGACGTGCAGCGCTGGGCTGGAACATCTCGTCGTTGAGCCACGCGTCACCCCGTTGCCGCGACTGGGCGTGCAGGCCGCGGATAAATCATCGTCGTAATAGGAGAAGATGGATGTCCATAGTTTTTTCGCTCCTGATCCTGCCGCCGCAGCTTTTTATGGCAACACCGCATAATTGCACCTTCGGCCTTCGTCGGATATTTTTTTGCCGATCCATCGGTTCGAAAAGTTTGAGGTACACAAAGTACATCTGCACTTTTCAAAACCTTGTCTCGACAAAAAATCTCTCGCCGAATGCTCTCGCTGAATGATGCGGTGCTGCCCTGATTCCAATTTATCATAATTTATCATACCATATTTCCCGGGAAAAGGGGAAGAATCGGGCGGAAAAGTTCCCGCATTCCTTTCCAAATGCCGGGCCGGGCAGCCGGAAGGGGCGGCGGCCGCATTTCCCGGAACAACAAATTGCCGGAACGGCAAAAAACATCCCCCGCTTGTGTTGGGGAACTTCATTCTACCATACGGGAAGTCACTATGGATTTCTTTTTCTCAGGTATCCAACTTCATTTTACACCCGGTCACTATTTTCATAGTTTTGCAACCAATCATTTATATTTTTTTCATGATTCTTCACTGTTTTGAACAAATTATGCAGTTCCGTTATTTCGTCCCGGCTGCAGCTTATTCAAAAGACAAATACAGGCTCCTGTTCCGTGAAAGCAGAGTACCTGCGTTTTTTTCCCGTTTCATTGCCGGGGGGTGAGTCCGACGCAGGAATCTCCATCCGTGGCAATCTCAGGGAGGCTGTCACAAATTCGCCGGGGACTTTCCTGTTGCTGCGGGCTGGTACTGCGAGATTGCAACAAGGGCACTTCCTCGCGCTGCGCGCTCAGGGGCGCCACGCCTTGCGGCGCAATGCGCAAAAACCCCCATGTGCCGGAGGATGGCACATGGGGTTTGAAGACCTTCAGGAGGACCGGACTTCCATTTTCTTTTGCCGGGGCGCTTCTGCGGCGCCGGCCGCGCGGCACACGCGGAAGGCTTACGGATGGATCACGACCTTGATCGAGTTCTCCTTCTTATGCTCGAAGATATCAACAGCCTTTTCATATTCCTCAAGCGGGAAGGTATGTGTGATCAGCTTTTCGCCCTGGATCGCGCCGGTCGAGAAGAAGTTCAGCACTTCCTCGGAGACGTTCGGGTTTGCCTTGGAGCCGACAATGCGGATCTCGTTGAAGTTGACCGTGTTGACCGGGATCAGGACGTCCGGATCATGGTAGGTCGCAATCAGTGCGACGCTGCCGGTCTTGCGCACGAGCTTGCAGGCCTTCATGGGAGAGTCGGCAGCGCCGGAGCACTCCATGACTTCGTCCGCGCCGACGCCGCCGGTCAGCTCCAGAACGCGCTGAACAGGATCCTCTTTTTCGAAGTCGATGCAGACGTCTGCGCCGAGCTCGCGTGCCTTTTCCAGCTTCTTGCCGCGGCCGATCATGATCACGCGGCCGGAGCCGAGCGCCTTGCACTCCTGCATGGCGCAAAGGCCGATGGGGCCGGGCCCGAACACCACGCTGGTGCCGCCGGGCGTAACGCCCGCGAGCTGCACACCGTGGAAGGCAACGCCCGCGCAGTCGCACATGGAGGCAACATCGTAGCTCACGTTGTCGGGAATCCGGTGCAGTGCGCTGGTCTTATAGACATTATATTCGGCATTGGCGCCCTGCCAATAGAAGCCGTAATGACGATGGCCGAGATCCAGGCCGCCGTCGTGGCCATCATGACCATAGTTCAGGCAAACGGTGTAATGGCCGCGCTTGCAGTTATCGCACTTGCCGCAGCCGACATGCGCCTCACCCGCGACGCGGTCGCCGATCTTGAAATCCTCAACGCCCTCGCCGAGTGCAACAATCTGACCGGCCCATTCGTGACCCATGATAAACGGGTAATAGGGGGGCCAGTTGGTGAACGCATAGCCGCCATGGATCATCTTGGGATCCGAGCCACAGATCGCGACAGACTTAATCCTGCAAAGGACCTCGCCGGGGCCGGGCTGGGGAACCGGAACGCTTGCAAGCTTGAGGTGGTCATAGGCAGTCAGGGTCATTGCTTTCATCATTTTGGGGATACTCACCGGAAAAACACTCCTCTCGAAATCTGTGCTGCTCCCGCAGCGGTTGAAGCATGGAATCGTCGTATACGAATGAATGCGGTTACGGATGACGTTGAACCCATATTAACACAATATTCCACACAAGTCAATAATAATCGCAAAATAATTTTGTGTAATTTAGTGAATTAAATGGATTACAGTGTGAAATTCGGGGAAATTCGTTTCTGTTCTCAACAGAAATCCAATTTCACGATTGACTTTTTTTCAGCATATCACGATAAAATGAGCAGGAATACAGCTCTGCAGTGCGCGGAGCAGGAGGAGTGAAACGATGCTGCGACATATTGTTTGCTGGAAGCTGAAGGGAACGGCGGAGGAGCAGGAGCGCGTGGTCTGCCGGTTCCGCGAGATGATGGATGACCTGCAGAAGATCCTTCCGGAAATTCTCAGCTGCTCCATCGGCGTAAACCTGCATGAGGGCGAGGAAGCATTCGATCTCTGCGTCGACGAAACCTTTGCCGATCAGCCGACGCTGGAGTACTATCTTTATTATCCGGATCATGTGGCGATACGCGATTATATGAGCGCCTCTTCCTATGATAAGATGGTGTTCGATTTCCTCTACTAATCCAACACGGCAGAACAAAAGCGGGAGCCGGGCGTATGCATACGCCCGGCCCTTTTTCATGATTCCTGTTTTTATTCTGCCTGCTGCTCCTCTGCAGGGGACGCAAGCGGGGCGGCAGTGTCCAACTCGTCATAGGCATAGGTACTCAGGCCGGATTTGGAAAGGAAGGTACGCCATTCTTCCGACGGGATATGATCGGTGATCAGACCGGTCAGTGCATCGAAATTACAGATGCTGACAAAGGAATTCGCACCGAATTTGGACGAATCCACGCAGAGATAGGCCCGGTCCGACTGATCAATGATCATCCGACGGATATCAGAGGTCTTTTTTTCATTGGAATCCATTACGCCGGATTTATAGTTAATCGAACGGCAGGAGAAGAACGCCTTGTCCACATGGTACGATCTGACAAATTCCAAAGCCCGCGTTCCATAGAAGGACTGACTTTTCTTATCGAAGTTGCCGCCGACCATAATCAGGGAGATCCCGGAAAAGGAGGCCAGCGTATTGATGATCTGAATGGAATTGGTCAGGACCGTCAGACGGTAGTTGGTCAGCTTTTCGGCAATATAATTCGCCGTGGTGGAGGAATCCAGGAAGATGGAATCGCCATTCTGGATGATTCTTTCACAGACCGCGGCGATCTGCTGCTTCTGCGCCGAGTGCGTCGTGCGGCGCAGGGAAATATTAATCTCATTGGTTGTTCCGCCCTCGATATATGCTCCGCCATGAACGCGGCTCACGAAGCCCTCCTCCTCAAGTGCCAGAAGGTCACGCCGTATGGTCTCGTTCGTCACATTGAAATACTCCATTAATTCCAGAACGGTCACGCTCTTTTTGTTCGCGGAGAATTGCCTTGATCTTTTCGCGGCGCTGCATTGGAAGCATAGAAATCTCTCCTTTATCGTTTGGTACCTGTGGATTTTTTGTGCAGCAGGCAAACCGGTTCGTTTCTGCAAAGGGGCTTGGATATGTGGATATTCTCGCTGTTTCTGTTGCTATAGTATCAGATACTTGCAGAAAAAGCAAGCAGAAATCGAGGTCTTTTCTCACCATAAATGTCGTAAAAAAATGACGAAACCTCTTCTGTGACCCCTGATTTTCGCCGGATATAGAGAGGATTTCTGCCTCAGGAATGCGGCTTTTCGTGGATATCAACAAAAATTCCGCGATATTTTTGTTTAATCCAACGAAATCCACCCTTAAATCCCTAATATTCCAATTTCCAAGTTGACAACGTTGGAAATCCATGCTATTGTTGAGAAAGTCAAAAGGGAAATGTGAGTTTCCCCAAACAAATACGGATGACCCAAAGCGTTAACCCAAAGCACTGTGCAGACCCAATCAGACCCAAAAACAAAAAAGGAGTATTGAACGACCATGAAAAAAAAGATTACTGCAATGATCCTGTTACTGGCGATGG
>VOFI01002429.1_pt1 | contig 17548 bp, 31 predicted proteins | sample 5384131 | NCBI WGS metagenome assembly VOFI01 (sample SAMN12384728, study PRJNA508395) | human gut metagenome | isolation source: healthy gut H | host: Homo sapiens
ATTTATACTAATTATGGAATTGTAAAGATGGCATGTGATACTTATAATGTACCTCTAGTTGGTAGTAAGATGGGAACTGTAAATCAAATTCTTAGTCTTATGTTTAGTTTTATCCCTAAATTTCAAGAAGTAGGAAAAAAATACATTACCAGAATAAAAAAAAATGAAAACACTTATTATTTTAAAGGGATTAGCAAAAAGTGAAAAGCTTGAATGGGTTAAATCTCAAGGTCTAGAAAATTTCTTTCTAGATTATTCTATTTTCAAGAGATTATATAGTATGCCTGAGTTAGATCGAGATAAAACAACTGATATCTTGGGGAGAACGAATATTAATCTCATCTTTAAGTCATGGTTTGAAGCAATTAATAATAAGCTCGAATCTGGATGTCTAGTTGTTATCGATTATGATCAGGAGAAAACAAAGATTTTGGAAGATATGGGTATGATTTATGGTTATACTTGTTTCTATAAAATCTTTAATATCCCTCACGACTATACATCAAATCCAGAAAAATATAGTCCAGTAGGGTTTAAAAAGAAGACGAAAGAAGAATTAGAGGCAGAAGTTATTACATTTTTAAATCTTCAGCTTGGATATACAAAGAAAATTGGAGGATACTCTGATGTTATGGATTACTGGAAGAAGAAAGAAGTAATTCTAGATATTCCAAGAAAAGAGACGATGTATTTTTTCTCTGATCTTCATTCCAATTATTCTCTCTATCAAAAAAATTAATCTCCCTTCTGGAACAATAAGAGTACATTTGGGAGATTATATTGATGGTCCAGAAGAAGGTGGATCTAGAAAACTTATAGAAATGATTTTTAAGAATGCATCATACTATAATATATTCTTAGAGGGAAATCATGAACGTAGACTTAGAAAATTTTTATTCTGGAGATGGGCTGCAAGTAGTAACTCAGGAGGAAGTAGGGCTATTATTGCTGAAATGCTTTATAATTCACTTCCAACAGACTTTTTAACAACAACAGCTGACGAATTTAGATCTTTAACTCCAGGAGAAGCATTGACATGGTTAAAGAGATTAAATGATATCTTGAAAACCCATATAATTATTAAAAAGATGATACTGTTTTTTATTGTACACACGCTGGAATTAAATATCTTGAACAACTTAGTCCTAAATTTATAGGAAATGTTATCTATGGAAATCGAGATATGGATATTTATGATAAATGTTTCTCAAAAAACTATATGGAAACCTACAGGAAGATGGTCGGTTCATGCTCATTGTAAGTATCCAGATGGCGTTGATTTCCTTAAATATGATGGAGTAGTTAATCTAGATCCATCATGTGAAAAAGAAATAGTTTATATGGAAAATAACATTAAAATTTTTTACCATGCATCGTACAGTAACATTAACAGTAAAAAGTAAAGACTTAGGAAAAGTATTAAGTTCTTTAGAGATGAGTAAAGACTTCGAAGAGAATACTACATTAACTCTTAGTATTGATATTGAAGATACAAAGAAAAATTATCAAGTTCTTTGTGGGTCTCCTGAAGTTTTGGAATGGGATTTTATTGAGGAAGATAAATCAGAGGATGATGAAATCGTACAGGAAACAAAAGATAATTACAAAAAGTCAGTAAATCCTGTAACTGATATAGAAGAAGCGATAAAAACTGTTAAGGAGAGTCTTAATAAGGAAAAGTCTTTATGGCCTGATAATATATATTCAGTTGCCGTAAATACAGGAAAAACTCTTGGGTATCTTGAAGAATATATTAAAACTTATGACGACATAATTGAATTTATCTTAATATCTTGGAGATTATCAAAAAATTTCCCAAGTATTCAGTAGATTTTGTTCAAGAATATATCCTCCCAGCAATTATCCAAAATCAAACAGATATTTCAGAAGTATCAAGCTTAGATCGAAAAATTCCTCTCCTAATTACATCTTATTATTCTGGAGTTAAAACAACAAAAAGAAGTACTTAAAGATGTGATTAGAAAAGTTCAAGAATCATGGGAGATTATGAAAGAAACTGAAGATGTAGTTTCTTTAGTTACATTATTGTTTGGTGGTAAAAAAAAAATAGTAATGTCATGACGGAAGAAATACTTAAAGATATAAAAAACTAGTTTAGGTTTAGATGATGTTGATGAAGCTATTCCTTATATCAATCAATGTATTCAAGCTAGAAATAGGATTTTATCAGACGAATATTCTGATTTTTTAAACCAGGAAGCTTAGTTCTTGATACTAGAGATAATGAAATTGGTTTTGTAATTGGACCAATCAATATGTATGGAGATATTAATACGGATAGTTTTGTTAAATTATCACACAACGCTAAAGTAAGTAAAGAAAATACTACAATGTTAGTAGTAACTCGAGTAATTGGAGGTTTAGAGAATGAAAGGCGTTCTAATTTTAGAGTTAGATACGTTAAACGAAATTACCTAATACCATTAAAGATAGAGGAGAATAATCTCAACTATTCAACTAATAGTGTATCAGATTTGATACTTTTGTGGAAGTCAGTGTATTATGGAATGTACATCTGAGTGTAAATTATATAAATATAGAAGAAAAAAAAGTAATTAAAAAAACAATGAATACTAGGAGGGAAACCTCTTAGTATTTTTTTATCAAAGAATTATGAGTAAAAATGGTTACATGGAGCTATACCTGCTCTACTAATTCATGGCTGTATAGGAACTGTTTATTGTTGGTCCTTGTTGTATGATTATATAAAAGAATCTATTACTGGTAATTGTACTTGGGCATTTTCCTTAGCCATATTTTTCTTAGGGATTTCTGCAGCTTTTTTCGGTCCCTTAGTAGAAAAGAATGTAAAGAAAGCTGCAACTATAAGTTCTATCCTCTTTGGTTCGGGAATGATCTTATCTGGAGTAGCATGTTATATAAATTCTATGCCACTTCTTTATCTTAGTTATGGAGCAATTATGGGTACTGGAGTTGGAATTGGATATATCACTCCAGTAAAAACTCTAATGATGTGGTTCAAGAATAATAAAGGTCTTGCTACTGGACTTGTTATTATGGGATTTGGATTAGCGAAAGTAATAGCAACACCTCTTCTTAATTGGAGTATAGAAAGATGTGGGATATATTGTACTTTCCTTTCTTTTTGGGGTTTGGTATACTTTGATTATGTTACTTGCTGCAATACTTCTTAAAAAACCAGTAGAAGAAGGAAAAATAGAGAATACATCAAGACCCAAATTTAAATCACTTAAGGAATGGTTTGATAGGAAAAAACAACTCCTAAATCTACCAGCAATTACTACTATATGGTTGATTTTTTTATTTAAATATCTCTTCTGGATTAGCAATTATAAGTTATGAGAAATATTACTATGAAACAGCTGGAATTGGAATAGTTCTAGGATTAGTATTTTCAGCTATTTTTAATTCTCTAGGTCGTTTTGGAGCTGCTTGGTGGTCTGATTATTTTAAAAATCGTGGAAAACTTTTTGGAATAATCTTAACATTCTCTGTTCTTTCGGGAATTACAGCTTTTATGGCTCCAGGTTTTATTCCAGTAGCTGTACTTTTATGTAATGCTGGGTATGGGGCAATGTTTTCAATAATGCCTTCTGTTCTAGCTGATAGGTATGGAATGAAAAGACGTATCTGAGATTCATGGATTAATACTTAGTGCTTGGGCTTTTGCTGGTCTTTCTGGAAATCAGTTTGCTAATCTTTTAGTAGGTATTCCAGAGAGTTCATATAAAACATTAATTCTTGGAAGTGTTGGGTTATATTGTATTGCTCTATCTTTAAGTGCTAAATTGTGGAATAAAGACTAAAAACCTTATATATGATATAATAAATAAGAAGTTATGAAAAGTAATAGAGCGTTTGAAATTTTATCTACATTAAGCTATGAACCGTGTTATTGTGAAGTAGATGAATCTATAATTGATTATAGTAATGCAGTTAGAGCAGTAGAAGAGGCTGAAAATGAAGTAATAGATCTGCTTAAGGAAAGTATATAGCGAAATTTCAAAATGGGTCTACAAAAGATACTATAAAGATTATACTTGAAGAAACTATAAAAGAGTTTAAGGATGAAAAGTAAAGAAGGAGATAAATATTTAGGAAAACACCTGAATAGTATAAATGACTTATTAGAAGAAGGTCATGATCCGAAAGTTAGAGATCTGGTAGTTTATGAAGATGCAAAAATACTATCTGATATTTCTTATTTTGAGGGTTATGATGCTGGGGTGTCGGATGAAAGAAATAAGGAAGATTATGAAGTATGGATGGTCGAGTTATTCAAGAAAATCGCTGTAGATGGATTACCAAAAAAGAATATAAAGGCGGCCATTCTAAGATATGTGTTTGTTTTGTTCCGGCCGTTAATGGAGAACTTGACAGATATGTTATTGGATACTATAATTATAAAAAAGAAAAGGTTGGATGACTTGTTTATGTGAAGGATGTCAAGAATGTTTCCGGCCGACTCATTATCTAGAACTTCCGGCCGCTCATAAAATCAGAAAAAGAATATGATGTAACTGGGCAAAACTAGATCAACAAATTCATTTCCTGAAGTTCCCTGATGGTGTATATCAAGGAAAATTCGGTGGACATGTTGGAATGATAGAGTATTTAGGAAAGGTCTATAACTTCACATTCTTAAAAGGTATCGTTCAAGAAAAATATTCCAAAAACAATAACAGTAATAGATGGATATGGATGGACTCTACTAAAAGATGGACCGATTGTACCAATCGTTTGAAACTATAACAAATTAAAAATAAAAAATTATGAAGAAAGAAAAATCAGAAGAAAAAGAAACATTAGAAGTTAACAAATTAATAACTAAGAAAGAAAAATCAAGGATAATATTTATAATATTATTGATATTGATGACGAAGAATCAGAGGAGTTTAAATTCTCTGGCGGAAAATTGGTAATAGATGACTCATTAAAACATAACAGGAAAATGGGAATCTAAAAACTATACATCATTAGAAGATGGTGTTTATATGGGGTTTGTAAATAGCGGAGAACATGAAATAACGCTAAAGGAAAGCAAGAAAAAGCACCCCAACGTATTTGATTTCGAATTAGAGGGCGGATATGCTGCTACAAATAGAACTACACTCAAAGTAATCGTAAAGAATAAAAAGGTTATATCGACTGTAGACATCTAACTCTAATCTGTGATTACCTGAAAAAATCTATCAATCCAAAGAAAAAAAGAAATTAAATCTTTGGAAAATAGTATATCAGAATTGAGTCACATCAAGCAACATTTTCTAGTGAAGAATCTAGGGGAACAGTATTAAAATCTCAGAAAGAGATATTATGTGAGCTCAATGAAAAATTACCCTCACAAAAGAAATTATATGAGGAACTTTCAATGAAGAGAGCAAATTACTGCAAGAAGTTCAAGAAGAATATGAAAATTGCTTGAAATCTTCTAGTGAAATGGAAAAAGTCATGGAAGAACAGGAAAAAATCTTATGATGCAGAGTTAGTTAAGTGTTATGGAAAAGAACATCCTACATCAGAAGATAAGAAAAAAATAAGCACAAATCAGAAGAACTCGCCCTTCTCGAAAAATTATTGAAAGAAGGAAGAAAAACGATAGCTCTTATTAATTATAGAATTCCTAACTATGAAGATATGTTAGAAATTCTTAGCGGTAAGTCTATTAAAAGAAAATCAAAAAAAAGAAAGGACGACGATGATTAAACTACTAAGATTACACAAGTTAATTTGGGGAATTCTAGTTATTATAGGAATTCTTTTTGAGATGGTAATTGTAGTACCAATCGTGTTTTTAGTGTTTATTTATAATTTTAGATTTAATCCAAGAAAAGTATGGGAAGCAATACATAGCGCAGACCTAGATTTTCAGAATAATTGGGGAGGTTATGCCTATCGTGATCATACTCCTTGGGATACGTTCAAAAGAAGATATAAATATACATTTAATCATATAGAGAACGAATCTAAAAGACAATAAAAAGATAAAGTAGTAAGACATCAAAGCTTACTACTTTTATTTTCTATGTAAAAAAAGGGAATCTCAGAAACCCCCGAAATTCTTATTAATGTATGAAAAAGAATTTTTAAAGAAAAAGATGATTTTATATTTTTAAATAAAGAACGAGTTCGGCTTACAATGTTAGTTACTACTAATTATTATATGGAATGCAAGATTAATACTGCATTGATCTCCGAACTTTAAATTTAAATACGTGGCGGCTCATGTTATTAGTTACTACTAAATTATAGATTTGTAAACTATGCGATTTACTGTAACGATCACCGCCACGTAATTTAAAAAATATAAATAATTCTAAACTACAAGAGAAATCCTGTAGTTTTATTTTTTTTCTTCTCTGATACAAATAAAAAAAAGAACCTAGATTTTACTCTAAGTTCTTATTATTTTTTCTATTCATTTACAGGAGGAAAGTCATCATTAATAACTTCTTCATTATCAATTAAACCCGCCTCTTTGTAGCAATTTCTTTTATTCTCCTTCATCCAGGCTACTAAACATCCTATTAAACCGAGAATAATTGCGATAAATCCTAATATCTTTTTCATAGTTTTCTTATTTATTTTTTCATATATAAGATTTTTAAGCGGATTCTGTGTTATTTTTATTGTCTTCTGGTTTGTAATCTCCTGCAGTACCATGTTCTAGACTAAGAACTAACTTAACTGCTTCTGGTCCTTTTAAAATATATTCTCCCGTTTTAAGAGGTTTTCCTGATTTTATATGACTCTGAATAGACGTTTTACTAAATTTAAATCTTTCACTCATTTTATTTTAAATCATTAAAGTAAGCACCTAATAGAGTTTTCTTATCTTCAGAAAATACATAAGTAACAGTCTCCATCTTCCTATTAGGTTACTATTATTCACCTTATCCTGTGATACAGAGGATTCTATAGCTCTGTTTTCTGTGTCTAATAGGTCGTCTAACATTTTTTAATAGTTTAATTATTATTTACATTTTAGATTTTACAAGAAGGAATTTCGAAGATAATAAAGTTTCCGGATCTCTACTATTCCTACTTTTCCCTAATAAACCTAAAAATGTTAGAAAACAAAAAGAACACTAGATCGATTTATAATTTTATTTATAAATTTTTCTAATGTTCTTTCATAGATTAGTAGGTTTTTGGATTTTCAGGAAAGCAAAATAAAGACTTAGGATTTCACACCTAAGTCTTATTATTTTATTTATTATCTCAAGATATTACCTTTTTTTCTTCTTTCTTGATATCAAACTCTATTGTTGTATTAAATTTTACAATTGATTTATTACTTTCATCAATATCTACTACAATATTTTTTCCAATAGAATCAGAATATACAAGTTCATTAGAGATTGGATTTTCTATATTCTTCACAATCTCTCTTTGAAGATCTCTAGCTCCATAAGCAAGATCACATTGAGACACTACATACTCTTTCATTTTATCAGAAACTTCTAGAGTATATTCATTTTCCGAAAGTCTATCTTTAAGTTTTTTCTAATTCAAGATCAAATATTTTATAAAGATTATTTTTATCAAGTGATCTGAAAAATATAATATCACTTAATCGATTTATAAGTTCTGGTCTGAATTTCTTCTTAATAGCTTTCATAACAATGCTTTCATCTTCTTTATCACTTTCTATTCCAGATACTTTAGAAAATCCAAGATTTGTCTTGTTGCTAATCTCTCGTGTTCCAATATTCGATGTAAAAATCACGATCGAGTTCTTAAATGATACCAAGCTTCCGTCCGATAAAGTAATCTGACCTTCATCTAAAAAATAGGGAGAAATACAGTATTAATTACATTTTCATGCATCTTTTCAATTTCATCAAAAAGAATCACACTAAATGGTCTTTTCCTAACATCATGAAATACTGTTTTATCTCCATATCCTACGTATCCACTTTGTGCTCCTATTAAAGAATTTGCACTAGTTTCTTGAGTAAATAAGCTACAATCAACTCTAATTAAGTTCTTAGGATTTGAAAATAGTGATTCATTTAATATTTTTGTTAAATAACTTTTTCCAGTTCAGTTGATCCTGTAAATAAGAAAGATACTGGTTTATTTTTTATCTTTCAATCCAAGGAACTGACGATTAAGTGCTATAGATAACTTTTCAACTGCTTCATTCTGTCCTATTACCTTCGCTTCCATTGTTTTTCTCATTTCTCTAAGTTTTTCTCGAGAAGTACTACGAATCTTATCAATAGGAATTTTTGACATTTTAGAAATTACCGAAGCTATTTCATCTACAGTTACTTTAGACCAACCAGAAGGATCATTAAGTTCTTGATCAATCTTAGATTTTTCCTTTTTAAGCTCTTCTTTCAATAATAATTCGGTATCTCTTCTCTTTTGAGCTTCATCAAAATCTTGCTTTTCTACTAACTCAATTTTTTCTTTGACAATATTATCAATTGCTTTTTCAAGATTATCAATAGAACTAGTATCTATATCTTTCTTAAGCTTAGTAAGAGATCCCGCTATATCAATAATATCAATATCTTTGTCTGGATGATTTCTATCATTAATATATAAATTACTCCAATTAACACAAGCTTCTATGGCTTCCGGAGTATATTTAACTCTATGATACTCTTCATATTTAGGGAGCCGTTTTTTCCAAGATAATTTTCGTCTCTTCTAGAGTAGGTTCCTCTACTTGAACCTCTTGAAATCTTCTTTTAAGAGCTCCATCTTTTTCTATGAATTTTCGATATTCATCATCGGTCGTTGCTGCTATAACTGTTATTTTACCTGCAGTTCCGCTTAAATAAGGTTTAAGTAAACTACTTGCATCGCCTGATCCGGGCGTATTGGATCCAGCCCCAAAAAATTTGATGCATTTCATCTATAAATACGATTATTTCTGGATGTTCTACAAGCTCTCTTAGAGACTCAAGAAGCTTCTTTTTCAAAATCTCCTCTAAAGGTAGATCCACTGACCATTCCCATGATATCTAAGGTACGAACTTCTTTTCCTTTTAATTCGCGTGGTACATTTCCAGATTCTATTGCTTGTGTTAATCCCACAACTACACTCGTTTTACCAATTCCAGGGGGATCCAAGTAATACACAGTTACTTTTTTTTCTACAAGATAATATTTCAATAACTTGTGAGATTTCTTTCTCTCTTCCAATAACTGGATCAAATTGTCCAGATCTACATTGTTTAGATAAATTGGTTGAGTATTGATCTAAGAATGGTGTAGTTGAATTAGGATCACCTGAAACTAAAGGTTCATTACTTCCTTGTCCAGCCATTTCAAATTCTCGATCTTCCTCTTCGCGACGTTTTTCTGAGTCTTCGTCGCCTTGGTTATAATCGAGAGTTTTTTCTTTAAGTTCGCCGCCGTTATTTTTCCTCACGGTTATCTTCTTGGTCTTTTATTCCAAGTTTCGTATCGAAGTCATTTATCTTCCAAAATAAACTCGTGAGGTCTCTTGCATCGGCGCCTAATTCATCTACAAGATACTTAGCAATCTTACTAAATTCTGTTTCTGGAAGTGAACACATAAGAAAAGCTAGTGTATCAATATCATCAGTCATCTCAGATTTTAAATTTATATCTGTCAGTTTATCCAAGATATAATTAATGGCCGGAGACAAGACAATTGAATCAGCGCCAGTATACAATTCAGAAGGCGCTGTAAATTTATTGTCTTCTCTAATTTCGGCCACTACATCCATTATAAATTCTCTAAGATCTTCCTCTGTACTAGGTTTTCCGATAAACAGATCTTTTAGATAATCTCTTAGTTCTGGAATATCACCTTCATTATCTAGATAAGTTATAACTATCTGAGAAACTATATGATCTAATGATATTTCTTTTCCCATAAACGAGACTACTTCTTCATGAGCTTTCTCGAAAAACTTTTTTAATTCTTGAGATAATTCAAATTTTGATGAATCTTTCATTTTTCTATTTGTTTAATTTTTATTATGTTTATCATCACATTATTAAGGAAATCATCGGTAAATTTTATATCTATTTTTTGCTTCAGAGATATAATCATTAATATCTTCTTGAGTAATAGTTATATCTTTTATGTTTTTAAATTTGTTAGCCCAATTACTACACCAACTCCTCCAACTAGTATCACCTTCAAGTTCTTTTATGTACTCAAGAATTTCTCCTTCTCCTTTAATATTTCTTTTTGGGACCCACCCCCGAACAATTCTCAAAGGATTCATTTCGATCATATATTGATTTTACTTTTTTATCGAAATTTTTTTTTCTTCTTCAACCACTTAAAGAAATCTTTTATAGGATTTGGATACATTAACTTCGGAAACTTATAAATCTCATAATCTTCAGTTACAACTATATAAATCCTTGATTCTTTTCCTAAGGTCGGTGTTTTAAGAAATGGAAGATCGACTCGTTTGGCATCTATATAAACCTTAGTATTCCACCATCTAAAAGTATCTGGTTTATTTGTATCTTTTACTTGATATAACATAAAATCTCCAGAAATATCAATAACATTTACAGCTAAACCTGTTTTTCCAGTAGAATCATCTATGACTACTTGAGAATTTCCTTCTTCAAAGAGATCCATAACTTGAGATGCACCATGTTCTACTATATAAAGTGTTTTCCCTGTTAGATTATCAATAGTTTCTAAGTCTTTCTTATCTCCTTCTGAAAGTTCTACAAACATATACCCATCTTTACGCGTTACAGATCTAGTTCCAGTAATTCGGTCTAATTTTGTTTTCTTTACTAATTCTTCTGGTTTCATATTAAATTATTCTCGGTTCATTAATAATTCCTTTATCAATTAGATAGTTTCGATAGAGAAGATTTATAACAAATTCAGGTGATTTACAACAAAATTCTCTATCTACTACCTTTAGATTTTTCAATAGTTCAAATAAAGAAACTTCAGGTAAATATTCTTTCCTACAACAAATGCTATTATTTCTATTTACAATATCTAATCTTGAATCTGTATAAATTAATTTTTTCTCTCGATTTAGTATATTTATTATTTTTCTATTAGAAAGTTTTTTACAGATATACCCTTCTGTAACAAAATATAAAAATACCTCAGATAAAGAAGCTAGACGTACATCCTTTTCTAATTGAATTCCTTCAAAAATTTTAACGCATAAGTTTTATCAAAAAGATTTTTATAATTATTCCTAGATAAAATATATCTTGAGCGTAAAAATGGAAAAGTATATAATAAATCTTCTTTATTTGAAGAAGAAATTTCTAAGTAAGTGTATTTTGCTCCTTTAAAATTTATATAACTTAATAATATACTTACTTTCCCCATTTTAAATTTATTTTGGTTCTCCAGTAATTTTTCCAGTATCTATAAGATAATTTCGAAAGATTATAGTTTTTAGAAATCCTGTTACAGTTTTAAATTTCTTTTCAGGGATAGGAACCACAGAAGTCAGAATATCCTTTCTAGTAAATGAGTTTAATTCGTACTCCCTGATTAATCGGGTTCCCTGGTTGTTTATTCAACGATTCTACTTCCATTATAAATGAAAGTTGTATCATTGGATCTTTATAAAGTCTTTTTGACATAGAATTAAGATTTGAAATTTTTGGACGGTCAATTGAGGATGCTAAAACTAATCCTACTTTAGAGAAATCCATTAATTGTATTGGTCTTTCTTTTTCGAATTTTTCTAAGTATGGTTTTAATTTTACTTCGTCCTGTACAATTTCAAAACTAAATCCAGGTTCTGCAAACACTTCGAATCTACCATAATCTACATAAGGTATTGTAATTTTTCTGTAGAATTTGATTCTGTAAGTACTGTATAATATGCTGTGAATACATTTTGTATAACACATTGATAAACTTTTACATCCATTCTTCTATAGTATTATCATTCCACTTCACCCTAGCATATACATCTGGGGCATTATCTAATCTCAATTCTAAATTTTTAAAATCCTCTCTGAATTCTTGAGGTAGTTCGAATACTTTATTTATTACCTCCTTCATAATTTCTCGAGCCTTTAATTGTCTGGCTTTCTTTCTCCATACTCTGGGACAAAATACGGCCGGAACATATATAAAGTGATCAGAAGCGGCGGATATATCTGTTATAACTACCTCAGAAGGATCTATCTCAAGTTTTTCATACTCTGGGGTGTTCCAGTATCCATATTCATTTTTCTTTGGTTCCTTAGAAAAACATAAATACTTATCTCCTTCTTTAACAAACCATAAACTTCCGCCGCTAAACTCCTCTTTATATTTTTCTAATAAATCAGCCGGTGTTGATAGTCCCGGATCTTCATCGAAATAATCTTGAAGAATTTGTTTTATCTCTCCAACTATTTTTCCAGGAGCTAATCTAAATTCTGTCATTATACACTCTCCTGTAACTAGAACTGTGAAATTTGCAGTAGGTTGAAGATTTTTATTCTTTCAACTTCGGAGAGAAATGATTCAGTTTGACCTGGCATATTCCAACAAGGTTTATGGTTCATATTATCAGCTTCAATTAACTTCATTTCATCCGTCAAGTTATCTCCAAGAAGTCTGATAAGTTGACGAGTTTTCTTTGGTTTTCCTGTATATAATCCCCGAGAATAGTCATATAGCTGTTTAATACACATATGATTTTCAACTAAGAAAACGACTTTATCAATTACTTCTCCTGGGTATTTAAGATTAGTTAGGATTTCTCTTGTTTCTTTTTGACTCTTTATCATGTCCATGAAATGAAAATGATCCATCTTCTTTTACTTGATAACATATTGGTTTAGAAACATCATGAAAGAGGGCTGCTAACCTAAGTTCAAGATTTGCTCCGCCTTGAATTACATGACCCAATACAGCAAGAGAATGTTCGCCCCAAAGTTTTATCATGATACTTATTATTCTGTACGAAACCGATATTTAATTGAAAAATCTTAGAAATTCTCCACATAAGACATTTTCCAATTAATTCTATAATTCCCCGTACTGCATTCTTTTGACATTAGAATCTTAGTAAATTCATCTCTAATCCTTTCCATACTAAGAGCTGAATATTCTGGAATATTATCAATCTTAGAGTATGTTTCCTCAGAAATAGTAAACATTTTAGTACAGGCAAATCTGATTGCTCTTAACATTCTAAGAGGATCATCTTTAAAAGTCTGTTCAGGATCAAGAGGTGTTCTTAAGACTCTATTCTTACAATCATCTAAGCCTTTCCCCGTTGGATCTAATACTTCTCCAGTTAATAAATTTTTATACAATGCGTTACAACAAAAATCACGTCTAAAAGCATCTTCAGTGATATTAGTTTGCTGTACTGTATCTGGTCTTCTTGGTCCCTGATTATAAGTTTCAATTCTAGGCACAACACATTCTATATCTATCTTTTCATTGGTTCCTATGTCTAATGAAAATTTTCCCGTTTTAAATCTATTATAAGTAACAAAACCAGAACATTCAGGCTTTGTTTTTAGAAAATCTATAAAGAGATCTGTTCCCTCTGGATAATCAATACACAGGTCTATATCCTTTGAGTTTTTCCTAGAACTAAATCTCTGACACATCCACCAACTAGATAGATTTTTTCCTTGAATTTACAATCTTGAACTATTTCTTTTAATAATTCAACTGCTTTTTCATAATCATTTTTCTTCATAATCGTTTATTGTTTTAATCACATATAAGGAAAATAAACTACCCTGGAAGATTTATTTTCTCCAAGGTAGTAAATAATTATTATTGTTCGGCTTTTCTATACACTCTTACTATAGTTGCTAGATTAAGAATTACTATAAATCCAGATATAATTATAGTAATTAAATTTATAAAAAAGGTATTTGAATGAAATTATAAGAATCAATTCAATATGATTCCAATAATCTTTTTGATATCCACTAAGTAAACAATCTGAATAATTTTCTATGTTTAACTTTGTTCCAGGCTTAAGAGATTTTTCCAAAATATATTTTTCAAACTTCTTATCTCTATCCCAACTAAAAGATCCAGACCAAGTTATAGTATCATTTTCATCAATACCTATACAAAATATTGCTTCATTTTCTTTTCCTCCAGACCAGAATGATCTTTGAAGTTCTGTTTTATTCTTATAGCTATTTTGCCAAACTAAAAGAATAGGTCTGAACATAGGATCAAGGGAACATATATAACCAATTTTTCTTTCTAGAGAATCAGGAATATTGATACCATATACGAAATTTTGTCTAGGTTCTAAAATATTATCTGAATTTACAACTCTACCAATACTATATCTCATAAATAATCTTTTCTTCAAAGCTTCTGATATATCTACATCATATAACTTATAGATCGGTAAGATATTATTCATGTAGTTATAGTAATTAACTGGTTTTGAGAATATTAATGCAGTTTCAGGATTACTATTCCACTTAGATCTACACATATGCCAACTCTTATTCTGTGGATGTATGATATCTTCCTTGTTTTTCCATAATCCTTGAAAATACATAAAAGTATTTTTCGAAATTTCAATCTCTACTTCTTCACCAGTATCAAAATCATCATAAACTAGGTAATAAACATCTTCATGAGTAACATCTTTTCCATCTACTTTTCTATCCAATTACTGTAATGTTTTATATACCTAGCTGAGTATTCAACTGGTTTTGTATCTACTGGCTTATTTAAAGTAAATGCAAAAAATACAATAAATATAGCCATAACTGAAGGTAAGACGAAAAAATATATTCGACTTATCTTTTTTTCAATCGATTTTTAACTTTAACAAGTATAAATACTGTTATTAATAACAGTATTACAACAGTTATAAATAAATATTCCATAGGCTTTTTAAAAACTTATTAATTTTCTTTTTCTAAGCAAATCTCCAACTACTGGATTCCATTCTATTGCATCTTTAATAGTCTTTTCTGGATAAGTACAGGTATGAAAGTTTTCTGCAAAAATGGTTTCTGTAATAATTATCTTTCCATAATCACCCATATCAGATTCAAAAATATATTTAAAGAGTCTCTAAATATTCCATCATCTCCTGGAGTTAAAAAAAAGATTATCAGTATCTTTTTCAATAGACCCTAAGAAAATAAGATCTTCTCTAGGCTTCTTAACTCCCATTGAGGAATCTGCATACCAAAGGTGATGTTCATATTTCCATGAATGAACCTCATATTCTCTAAGATCTCCAGGAAAACCACCTAACTCTGGAGTTCCTTCACTTCCATAAATTACACAAGGTTTCCATCCTCCATTAATATATTGAAGTTCGAAAAGATACTTTGGATAATCTTCATGGATTAAAATATCACCTTCATAAATTCCACTAGTTATAAGTTCACCAACAGATTTATGTGAAACTCTACTCCAAATAAAAGATCTCTCTTCTTCATCAACTCGACTATCATTAGTTATAATTAAACAAGAACTGTCATAAGTAGATATTCTAAGGGATCCATACACGAAATTCAATGAATCATATAGACTCATTCCAATAGGTATTCCTCTAAAACTCTTGTCAATACTACTTCCATGTTTTTCTGCAAAGTATTTTTCAAGTAATCTACAACTCATTTTTCTCTTTTTCTTGTTTTAATCTTAATAACTCTTTTGACAAAGTAGGATCATTATGAGAGATGCCATCCAAGATATCATAATAAATACCCCAAATGGATCTTACAAATGCTAATCGTTTCGACACAAGCATATAAGTTCCATTCATTAAGGGCAGTTTAGATTCTTTCATAGAACTGTAAAGAGCACTAAGACGTAAGTATCTCTTATGCCACTTCAAAAGTTCTGGCATAGCTGTCTTTTCAGATAAACCCATTTCTCCAAGAACTTCTTTAACATCCTCTGGAAGTTCATCAAAAACATATTATAACTTTTCTGCAAAGATTCTTTATCTTCAATCATAGTGTTTTATCTTCACTTAATTTCTCTACTACTTGATCCCATGTTAAATCACAAAGATCATCTATCCAGGAATCAATATAATATAATTTATCCGAATCTTTAATAACACCAAATAGAATTGGATCCTTTTTAATTCTCTCCTCTTCAGCTTTTTCATATTCTGTTAAACTGAATGATTTTCCGGTAGGATCATAGTACAGAATTACGTAGTTATCAAATACTTGTAAATTATCTGCCAGTACTTTCTTTTTCAGCAACTGAATCTGGAATTACTCTTTGTGAAATTCTTAATATAATCAATATCAAGTTGTTTTTCACATTTTTTCTGAAGAGTTACTAGATCCGACATTGTAATATAATGATTAATTCCAGAAACTGCTAGAACTGATTCATAAATATGTATAACTAATTCTGAAATTAATTTTTCGAGTTGAGCTTGTTGATTTAATACAGTAGCTTTATGAATTAAGCTCATATAAGCTTCAGTACGTTCTTTAAACTCTTTTTCTTTTCCAGCTAATATCTTAACTTGATCAAACAATTCTATTACATTTATTTCATACAGCTTTTTCGGTTCCTCTATCTTATCCTCAGTAATTGTCTTTTTTTCTCTTTCCAAATAATTTTTCTAAGAAACCTTTCTTCTCTTTCTTATTCCCCCGAAGAATTCATATTAGTATTAACATATTTAACAGAATCATCATTATTATTTTACGAAAATTTGATTCCGAATTCTACCTGAGATTAAAGAATTATTTTCCTTCAGAATTTTTAATAGCTTTTCTGAAATTGATATATTAAATTTCCTAGCATTTGAGTCTCCAAGAAATTCCTTAACTCTAGATAAACCTTTTAGAATTTTATCTGTAGCTTCTATTTCTTTCTCACCTTCTAAGAAAAGAAATTGTCCTGGAGTTATTGAATCAGGATCTGTATTTACTATTCTATTAAAATTTATATTTACTTCAGATTCCTTAAGGTCTTCCTTTGAACTTAAAGTTACTTTTCGGTTGTATCTTTTACTAGATTTTTATATTTTAATAAATTTTCATCTACTACAATACCACCTTCAAACAATGTAATTCTGTTTCCTTTTTCTAATAATTTCATAATCTATATAATATTTGTGAGTTTTTATTTCCTAGTTCACATCTAATATTTTCTATCAAACCCCTTTTAAGAGTTGGATGAAGACCCGACATTGATGTTATAAATAAACACCTTTCTTCAGGATCCTCTATAATACTAAATATTATAGGTAAAGCATATACATAAGAATTCTAAATCCTGATCCATGATCAATTATACTTAATAATCCAGTTGGATCATGATCTGTTATTATCCTCCAGTCTTCAGTTATTTTATTTATTCCAAAACCTAAATCAGGAATAATATTTCTTACTTTCTCTTGAACTGATTCAGGATATTTCATGAGTTTTTTCAATAAATGGATCAATACCCCATTTAAGTCCTTCACCTGAATCAGCTATTATTAAATCTTTTTTCAAAAAACTTACCTATTCCATAAGATATATTAGGATAGTCATAGGATAAATTAGAAAAAAAAAAAAGTAATAAATTTTGTTGATTTATAAACTTCATATAAAATTTAATAAAATTTCTTCATCCTCCCCAGTTCCTTTAAATCCTGCTCCT
>VOFI01001952.1_pt1 | contig 17517 bp, 25 predicted proteins | sample 5384131 | NCBI WGS metagenome assembly VOFI01 (sample SAMN12384728, study PRJNA508395) | human gut metagenome | isolation source: healthy gut H | host: Homo sapiens
TTACTTAGTAGGTGAGGGATTCGTCTTACTATATCCTTTTAGCGATATTCTATCAACAGCAAATATCAGTACACCATATTGCGGGGTGGCACCTCCAGTCGAGAGTCGTGGGTTAAAACCTGCGGCTTTTTTTATTACGAGCACCGAAGCCTTGATTTGAACTGGGTCAATATCTGGGTGGCACCTCCAGTCGAGAGTCGTGGGTTAAAACCTGCGGCTTTTTTTATTACGAGCACCCAATAAAATAGTTTATAAAGCAAGATGCTCCCTTTATCTATGAATCAATGGGAGCATCTTATTTTGTCCACTCATATGATATGCATGAGGTGAGTGGTTTTGAAGAAAAGATGTGATGCAGTTTTTGAAGGCGGAGGCGTACGTGGTATTGGCTTGGTAGGGGCAGTATATCAAATGGAGCGCAGCGGCTATACATTCGGAAATGTAGCCGGCTCATCTGCGGGTGCAATTATAGCTTCTCTTTTGGCGGCAGGATATACAGGTGAAGAAATATACGAGGAAATGAAGCGTGTCAATTACTTTAAATTCAAGGAAAAACATCTACTGGATTATTTCGGTATTGTGAGGAAAACTACCCAGCATTTTATTTCATTTCGGCATATACAGTGCAGATTATTTTGAGCAGTGGCTTACAGAACTGTTATCAAGAAAAGGAGTATACACGTTTGGTGATTTAAAATGCGGCTCGCATACCGGACATTGTAAATATAAACTGCAAGTAACGGCGTCAGATATTACGGATGAGGAATTACTTGTATTTCAAGAGATTTCCACAAATTTGGAATCATGGCGGATATGTACCCCATAGCAAAAGCAGTGCGTATGAGCATGAGTATTCCTGTTTTTTTATGAACCTTTATATTAAGAGATCAAAGCGGGAAAAAAACATTATATTGTAGACGGAGGCATGTTAAGCAATTATCCAATGTGGTTGTTGGACGAAGGAACCACAGAACCAGTATCCCACAAGATTTAAGTTTTCGAACAAAAAAAGAATGTTCAACACTTTGTGCGAACAAAAAAATGTAACCGTATGAATATTGTAGAATATATGGGCCAGCTTGTTTCAACAATGATGGACGTTTATGATAAAGGGTATATTGCGCATTCACAAGGAGATTTACAACGTTCTATTCAGATTCCGGTACACATTACAGTCAACGGCACAGACCAAAAAATACGAACAACAGATTTTGCGATTACTTCGGAAGAAAGCCAAGCACTTTTTCAAAATGGAGTAAATGCGGCAACGGAATTTTTTGCAGCGATGGGATTTTCATGAATGGAAACAGAAGTATCGACTTTCAGAGAAAAATAAAACCGACAGATAAACTCTGTCGGTTTTATTTTTAATGATGGTGATGATGTCCGTGTTCGCCTACTTTAAAGCAGTGTGTAATTGTGAAGTTTCTGCCTTCGTAAATGCCGTCCCTTTTTTATCGTTTGTCACGTGACGTACTATTAAGCAATAAGTTCCGACCTTATCAGGTTTCACTGTAAAGACACCATTTGCATCAGAAGTTATTTCTGTTTCTACCAATCCATTTTCAGACTGATAAATCAAAAGTACCTTTGTGTGTATCGGCTGGTTTATCTTGCAGCATTAATTGTAATTTTTAATTCGTGACCAACCACATAGTTTGGGTTGGAAACAGGAAGCAGATACATCTCCAAACCTTTGATTGGTGTTACTTCGGTATCGTGATGGTGACCAACAGAAACGCAGGTAGTGGCATATTGGCAATAGTCGCGTACTTCGATGGCGTCAGGATATTGTTCGCGTGTACCTAATTTATAATCTTCGTTTGGATATTGTGCCCAGCATTCGTCATAGCTGGTTACCAGCATGTGGAATCCTTCCTGATTGGTATCAGCGGTAATATCGTACCACAAATCTCCGCTTGGTTCGGCAGAGGCCTCAGCGCAAGTTCCGTCCGGAGCATAGATATGATGTTTTTAAGTAATCTTTATTAGGAAGACCGTCTACTGCAAGGTTGTGTCCCCATTGCATTTTTACCAGGATCTCCCAAATGATAATGGGATGGGTATTCTTCCAGCCAACCTTCATGACCGTATACCAATAGATGTGTTGTGTCTTTTATGTTGTTTTGTGCCATAATTGTTCACTTTCCTTTTCACAGTTTCATTGTGCAATATGCTTATTTACAATTTATCACATTTTGTAATGTGTTGCAATTCTTTCTTTTTTCTCTTTTTGATAAATTTTTCTCATTATGGATGTTTCCATCATGAAAGTTGCACAAGTAATGGGATAGCAACATGTCAATCTTTTTTTTATTTTTTATTTGTGTTCTTTTACACGAGAGAGTAATTACTTCCATTTTAAATACGCATACGGTGTCAATCATTTTTCACTAAATTCCCAGTGATTTTTATGTGTGTTTTGATACATTAAGCATTGCAGAGCATGTTTTTTCTCTGCATCGTTGTGTATCATAGAGACAATACCATTCCGATTATGCTTTGGAATCCGGCGGAATATTCACATGCAGTCTTTCCCTCCTGTAATCGATAGCCTGTATCCAATTCAAATCCAACACGTGGATTCGTTTTCATCAGTTGAATCTTTTTCCCTTGTTTTTGCACTGTGGAAATAAAAAAATTCGTGTTCAGCTTTTTCTCGTAGCCAAAGCTTAATGGAACAATATATACGCTGTCTTGGTCGTAAAAAACCCAAACGACAGCAGTTGCAAGAGGTGATAATTGTATCTATTTGATAGTCGTCCGTAACCTCTCGGTCTTTTCGTCTCATGATTGATTCCTCCAAAATTTGCTTAATTATAAATTTATTTTACTATAAATCTTTCCTTTTTGTTATTTTTTTATTAAGAAAATGAAAATCGTAAAATTGTTGTAACGATTTTGTCATATTACTAGGGTATTCTGTAGTTTATTTGATATGATAGGATAGGTGAATAAATCATGGAACGAAAACATTTGATACATACCATAGCACCTGTTTTCAATCAAGATTCCAAAGTGCTTCTGTTGGATTTCCGTCTCTAAATCCCGTGAGGTTGGTTTTTATTACAGTCACCCACGTAATCGGTTTTGGACAATCATTGCAGATTTATGTTCCTGCGATATTCCCATTACAAAAGATGAGAAAATACAATTCTTGCTGACACATAAAATTGCACTTTGGGATGTTCTGCAGTCATGTTCTATTCAGGGGGGCAGATGATACCAGCATTCAGGAGCCGGTTGCAAATCCGATTCATCTTCTTTTACAGAAGACCTCTATGAAAGCGATATTTACTACAGGAAGTAAAGCTGCTGTGTTGTATGAAAAGTATTGTCTTTCCAAAACGGGTATTCCGGCAATTACACTTCCGTCTACCAGTCCTGCCAATTGTCGCATGACATATGATGATTTAAAACAGGCATATGCAGTGATATTGCCGTATTTACGGTGAGGATGATTAAAGACATAAAAAAGACCTATACTATATCAGTACAGGCCAAAAACTCTAAATATTAATTGAGTACTACCACACCTAAGTTTAAGTATGCTGCATAGATGCACCATATTAGATAGGGTATCATAAGATATGCGCTTATTTTGTTTACTTTAGAAAACATGATTATCATCAGCGTAACCGCACAAATTAATAAAAGTATCCAGACAAATGCGAATGTATATAACTGGGACTTAAAAAAGATAATAGGCCAAAAGAAATTCAATGCCAGCTGCAGAGCATAAATCCAAAAGATACGCTGATGTAATCTGATTTGGATGAAAAAATACCGTATGATGAGATACCCATTAACACATACAGTATGGTCCAAACGATTGGAAATACAAATGCGGGAGGCGCCCCTGGCGGTAGTTGAAGCATAGAGTAGATTCCAACGTCCGGTAATATAATCATTCCTGAGATAAACCCAATTAAGACGGGAACTAAAATACTTAGTAAAAAGGGTTTACATTTTATCACAAACATTCGCATCCTCCTTTACTCATTTTTGTGCAGATAGAAAGATTCTGTACTTTTTTATTTGTATGCGATAAGTGTGAGGTTAGAAGTAAAAGTTCAGATAAATTTTTATATTATATTCATAATCCATTTGAGTGAAAAATAGATTATGTTGCTATTTGGTGGAATTTTAAATATTTTTGTAATTAAGAGCGAGGGCTCTGTTTGTTTTAGGGAGGTTTCTCATGAGTAGAAACAATGTAAGGGATAAGAAAAAATTTGATTATTACAATTATCGTAATTGTTCTCATTGCTGCGGTAGCTGCGGGTCTGTTTTTTTTTTACATTATATGATTTTGGAGGTACCAATCGTTCAGGGTCAGACCAAACATCGCCGATAAATACCTTATCGCAGAATACGTCAAATGACTCCGCGGTAAATACTTCATCCAATACGGTTGAATTTACTCAATTGGATGACCCGTTACTTGTATTGGTAAATGCAGACCACAAAATGCCGGACGGCACTGATGATGGTGTGGTGGAACAGTATGATATTACGTTAGACAAACGTGCATTAGATGCTTATGGACAAATGTATCAGGCTGCATCGCAAGATGGAATCACGTTATGGATTTCATCAGGCTATCGTTCTCCAACATTACAGGCGCAATTGTATCAACAAGAAATTGACAATAACTTGGCCAAAGGCATGACAGAGAATGAAGCTGTAGAAGCTGCTGACAGGGCTGTACAAAAACCGGGTTACAGTGAACACAATACCGGTTTGGCTATGGATTTTAATACAGTAAACGATTCATTTAAAAATACAAATACCTATGCTTGGCTTATGGAGCATGCGGAGGATTACGGTTTTGTACTGCGTTATCCCGAAGACAAAGAAGATATTACAGGTATTATGTATGAACCTTGGCATTTCCGTTATGTGGGTGTAGAGCATGCCAAAAAAGATGAACGAGTTGCATATGTGTTTGGAAGAATATATAGAGTATGTTCGTTCACAGCAATCATAACAAGGTGTCCTGCCAAATACGCGGCAGGATTTTTTATATACTGACATTTTGCGGGACTGATAGTTGATAAAGTTGTATTTTTGGTATAATAAAAGAATAAATGATACGTAGCTAATACGTATTTTGATATGGATTCATTCCGAGACGGCGAGAGGGGTTAAAAAATAGAAATGAAAGAAGTAAGAACAAGATTCGCGCCAAGTCCTACAGGATTTATGCATGTGGGAAATTTGAGAACAGCGTTGTATGAATATTTAATTGCAAAATCCTTTGAACGGAAAATTTGTACTGCGTATTGAAGATACAGACCAAGAACGTTTGGTTGAAGGTGCAGTAGATGTTATTTATGATACTTTAAAACAAGTAGGTATTGTACATGATGAAGGTCCTGATGTAGGCGGACCATACGGACCATATGTACAAAGTCAAAGGAAAGATATGTATTTACCTTATGCACATGAACTTGTGAAAAATGGAAAAGCATATTATTGTTTTTGCAGCAAAGAACGTTTGGACAGTCTCAATGAAGGTGAAAATCAGTTTGGCGGATATGACCGCCATTGCCGCAATTTATCACAGGAGGAAGTGGACAAGCTTTTTAAAAGAAGGCGTACCGTATGTAATTCGTCAAAAAATGCCTGTTACAGGTTCCACGACATTTGTAGATGCGGTTTACGGAGAAATCACCATTGAAAATTCCGAATTGAAGATCAAATTTTAATTAAGTCTGACGGCTATCCAACTTATAATTTTGCCAATGTGATTGACGACCACTTAATGCACATTACTCATGTGGTGCGCGGATGTGAGTACTTAACTTCTACCCCAAAATATAATTTCTTATATGAAGCTTTTGGCTGGGAATTACCAACTTATGTGCATTTACCAATGATTATGGGTAAAAAAATGAGGATGGAAGTGTTTCAAAACTATCCAAACGTCATGGTTCCACCGGTTTTTCCGACTTGGTAAACGACGGCTATTTACCGGAAGCAATTATCAATTATATTGCGCTGCTTGGTTGGTGTCCGAAAGATAATCAGGAAGTTTTTACATTACAAGGGTTAGCAGAACATTTTTCCATTGACGGAATCAGTAAATCACAATCTATTTTTGACTATGATAAACTGACATGGCTCAACGGAGAATATTTGCGCGCGATGACCTTAGAACAATTTACTCAACTTGCTATGCCAAGCTATAAACAGGTATTTCCACAAACGGATTTAAATTGGGAGGTGCTGTCTTCTATTTTGCAGCCCCGTGTTACCAAGTTAAATCAAATTGCAGATATGATTGGCTTTTTTTCAAAGAGTTGCCGGAGTATTCCGCTGAATTGTTTGTCAACAAAAAAAAGTAAAAACCAATTTAGAAAATTCAGTTACTATGCTGGAAGCGGCAATTCCTGTATTGGAGCGTTTAGATACTTGGACGGTAGAGGCCATTCATGACACACTTTTGGCACTGCCGGAACAACTGGAAGTAAAAATGGTACTTTACTGTGGCCGGTACGAATTGCAGCGGCCGGCATGACAGTAACGCCCGGCGGAGCCATTGAAATATTAGCTATTTTGGGCAAGGAAGAAACATTAAGAAGATTGAATATCGGTCTGGAAAAATTAAAAGCAGAGAATAAAGAATAAGTGGGGAAACAGAATGAGTGAAGAACTAAAAATGTAGAAGAAACACAAGAGGTTTGGAGCAACTTTATTCATGATTTTATAGAAGAAGATATGGCGCCGGGAGGCAGATTTGAAGGAAAAAAGGTACACACTCGTTTTCCTCCCGAACCTAACGGCTATTTGCACATTGGCCATGCCAAAGCATTGTACATTGACTTTGCAACTGCTGAAAAAATATAACGGTTTATGCAACTTGCGTATGGATGATACCAATCCGACAAAAGAAGACGTTGAGTATGTAGATGCAATCAAAGAGGATATCGCTTGGCTTGGCTTTTCTTGGGGAGACCGTTTTTTATTATGCGTCTGACTATTTTCCTAAAATGTATGAAATTGCAGTGAATCTGATTAAAAAGGTTTGGCGTATGTCTGTCAATGTACTCCGGAACAAGTACGTGAAAATCGTGGAGACTTGACAACTCCGGCTGTCAGCCCATACCGCGACAGACCGATTGAAGAAAGCTTTTGGACTTATTTGCACGTATGAAAGCGGGAGAGTTTGAAGACGGCTCTATGACGCTGCGTGCAAAAATTGATTTGGCTTCCGGCAATTTTAATATGCGTGACCCTGTATTGTATCGTATCAGCCATATGCATCATCATCGTACGGGAAATCAGTGGTGCATTTATCCTATGTATGATTATGCCCATCCTATTGAAGATGCATTGGAAGGCATTACACATTCGCTGTGTTCTTTGGAGTTTGAAGCACACAGACCTTTATACGACTGGGTAATTGAGCACTCTGAACTGCCTTGTAAACCTCGTCAAATTGAGTTTGCGCGATTAAACATAAACCATACGGTTATGAGTAAGAGAAATTGCGTTTATTGGTAGAAAACGGTGTGGTAGATGGATGGGATGACCCAAGAATGCCTACGTTAAGCGGATTACGCAGAAGGGGATATACTCCGCTTTCCATCCGCAATTTTTGTGAGCGAATTGGCGTTTCCAAGGTAAACAGTGTTGTGGAATATAGTTTTTTAGAGCATTGTTTGCGTGAAGATTTGAATATGACAGCGCAACGGGTGATGGCTGTATTAGACCCAATAAAATTGATTATTACCAATTATCCGGAAGATTTGGTAGAAGAATTTGAGATTGAAAACAATCCGAACTGTCCTGAAGATGGTACCAGAACCATTACATTTTCCAGAGAATCTTGGATTGAAAGAAATGATTTTACAGAGGAACCCGTAAAAGGATACTTCCGTTTTTATCCGGGCAATGAAGTACGCATGAAAACCACTTATATTGTAAAATGTACAGGCTGTAAAAAAGATGAAAATGGCAATGTAATTGAAGTATATGGCGAATATGACCCTCAAACACGGGGCGGTACCACTCCGGACGGCAGAAAAGTACGCGGAACCATTCATTGGGTCGATGCAAAAAATGCCTTGGACGCTGAAACTGTTTATATGATAATTTGTTTACTCAGGCAGATCCGGAAGCGGGCGAGTTGTTGGAATGTATTAATCCTGACTCCTTGAATGTGCTGGAACATTGTAAAGTGGAAGCCTCAGTGAAAGAACTGGACCCCACGCATCATTTCAATTTATGCGACAGGGTTATTTCTGTTTTGATTCTAAGGACAGTAAACCTGAACATTTGGTATTCAACAGGACGGTTTCATTAAAAGATAGTTTTAAGAAAAAATAACGATTACAACTACAATCTGATTTTTATAACGAAAAAAGAGAATTGACTCATATGAGTCAATTCTCTTTTCTTTTATCTTGATACTTTATGCTGCAAAAAATATAACATATTGTCTAAAAACTTGATGATTTTTTTGAAAAGGTGTACTTTTACAAAAAAATACCATTTAATCACTTTATTAGAATAATACAACATTTAAATAAGATTTTCAAGTGCTTTTTTTGGCTCAAAATGTGCTTTTTACATATTTTTATACTTTTTTACAAAGGTACACTTTTGCAAAAGTATCTCCTTAAGGGAATTGCTACACTAAAAAAAGATGGGAGAATGAAACATGCAAAAAGAAACAAGCAAAATATGTAATAGCGCTTTTTGGTTTGTTGTTGTTCTGATATTTTCTATTCTGCCGGGCATGGCTTTTGCTGCAGAGGTATCAGAAGAAACAGAGCTATCTACGGAGGAGTGGGATGTTTCCAGATCTAAAAACTGCTACGGAATTAAATGAGCTTTTTGAATCTCAGGTTACTTTATCTTTACCCTCTGCAGAAAAACAACTGGTTACAGATGTGGTTCTGGTTTTGGATAAATCCACCAGCACAGACTTGGAAAATCAAGTACTTGATATACTGGGGGACTTGAAATCTCAAATTGAGGGGACAGGTGCTAAAATCAACGTGGGAGTTGTAATTTTTAATAAAGTTGCAAATGCGAGCGAATTCATGGATTTGTCCACCCAGTTTGATGAGATTGAAACAGCGATAAAACAAGATTTTTACCAGCGGTACCAATACTCATGCAGGATTGTTGGCAGGTAAATCCATGTTGGATTCTGATATGGAAGTAGAATCTAACCGTAAGTTTTTAATTTTTGTCAGCGATTGTATTACTTACATGTATCATGAAGCTCCTACAGCTACAGCTTGGAGTTTTTGGGCTGATGGAGAGAAGAACTGGGCTGGGCCTGATAACTGGAATTCTAAATATGGAACCAATGCACCTCCTGCCGATTGGGATACATATTTAGCTGAAGTTGAAAATCAAATTGCAATACAAGGAACTACCTATGAATATCCATATGGCGGCACCATTGTGCAATCTACTCCCGTAGAGGAACAATCTAGCTATGCAAATTCTGTGGATAAGGCACTTTATTTAACAAATCAGGTATATCAGGAAGCAGTTTCTGCTGGTTATCATTGTTATGCCGTGACCGCAAACCAGACTTCAGGAATTCAGTATGCTTGGGGTCCTTCTTTTATGAATTACTTGGCAGAAGGAAAGAATATCAGTTTTGATGAAATTCAAAACGATATTGTATATTTGGTAGACTCCGGCTCTTATGTTGAAGATTATATGGGCTATGTATCGGGCGACTATAATTTTAACTTTGTCAATGATGCTTCTGCATTGTATTTAACAGTAGGTAGAAAAAATATGAGGCGATAAACATAGATGAAAATACGTATGGTTTTAAGCCTTTGAAAATGGAGAGTACGCTTATACCGTCACCTATACTCAAGGCAATTTGGAAGATACGGAACATTTTGTTTGAATATTAATGAGCCTGTTACTAATTTCGCTCCTGTTCAGTTGACCTATACCGTGAAGTTGGATAATCCAAAGTCTGAAGCAGGTGTATACGGAACCTATGACAGCAATGGTAGCAAAAACTATGCAGGATTATATACCAACAATTCTGCAACTTTATATCCTGTGAATAGTTTTGGCGATAAGGGAAAACCACAAATTTTTGCTAAGCCTACTGTATCTTATACAGTTAAGGAAGAACCAGCAACTCCTATTGAGCCAACAGAACCTGTTGCTCCGGTTAATCCATCTGATGATGTAACACCGGTAACCACAACAACGGAAAAAGCAATACATTCACCCTCAAACAGGTGATAGTAGTAATACTGTAATTTGGATTACTGTTGCGATATTGGCAGCAGGTGCCATGATGGGCACATTTGTTGTTGCAAGAAAAAGAAAATCTGAATAATTTATGATAAAAAGGCAGCTCCTCAATTTGTGAGGAGCTGCCTTTTATGTTGCTTCAATCATTAGAATACCAATCATACTTACGATTTTATTTTTGAACAATATTGGAATTCCTTTTTTAAAGACACAGATATAATTTAAGAATAGTTTCGGCCTGACTGGCAGGTGTTAAACGTTCTGCTGTTTTGCTGACCAATGTACGCAAATAAGCTCTTTGTCGGCTGCTCATATTTGTAAAATTGCGCATCAATCGGTACATATCTATTGGGTTTTCATAGGTAAATCCGTTTTGTCCTTCTATTACAATATCTGCATTTGCGCTTTTCTTTGGGATAATGACCGGCACGCCGCACGCAATTGCTTCCAGCGGGGAAGCCTTCATGGTCATAGAGCCGGTTGCGCTGACGAATACATCGCATACAGCAAAACAAGTGTTCAATTCTTCTTGTGACAGTTCTCCCGTAAATGTTACTTTGGGACATGATACCATATTCTAACGCTAAGTTTTTCAGATAATTCATTTGCGGTCCATCACCGGCAATAATCAGTCTTAATGTGTCTGTAGATTTTACACATTTTTTCCAGTAATAAAGCAGTTGGTCCACATTATTATTTTTGTAAAGTTGACCTGCAAAAATGACACCTGTATCATCGGGTTTTAAACGCAGGCGTTCTTTCATTTCCCAACATGCTTGTTCACTGATGCCGTACATACGAAATTTAACGTCATTTACACAATAAGGAATACGGATAATTTTTGCTTTTGGAGCGTATTCTTTAATGTGGGAAACCAATTGGCGCGAAGAATACGTTACAATTTGAGAGTGAGATAAAATTTTTGAGCGTGACGTTGCGCCAATGGCTGCATAATTAAGCTGAATATTTGTTGTAAAGACTGCTCGCCATCTAATTGCTGTGCATTATGAAATTCATGTACAGTGGAGATGATAGGGAACGTGATTCTTTTGTCCAAAGCGCAGTCCGGCCATTCCGATTTCAGACATAGTCAATATATGAAGCACATCCGGTTTAAATGCACCTATGTAATAGTCCAGCATATGTGCATATATTTTATTAGCACTTTGACGATAGAAATTATTGGATTTACTAGCAGGGCAACATAGCATACCCCTTGTCCAATATAATTTCTGTTGCTTTTGTAGACCCTGTTACAATTAAAACTTTATGTCCAAGCTGTTGCAAGCCTTTTTGTAAAACTGCGGCCTGATTGGCTGCTGCTGTATTTTTATGAATAAAAAGTCTCTGTAAAAATTGCAATTTCTCATATGCTCACCATTTTTAATATTTAACTTTTATTATAACATAAAAGAAATTGCTATAGAATTTTTACAGATAAAAGCTAAAACGTTTTCATAACAGTCAAGATTTTTAATTTGTTGTTCCTAAAATTGGTTAAATCATAATGCGATTTGTAATTCATACTTGTACTGTAAAGTACTGGCTTGCTGCCGACAAAAACATGTGCATGTAACTTGCGATATTGTGCTCTTTGTTTTCCTTGGCAGAATTACTTTTTGTAAAGGAATCATTCAAAATGTACGAATAATAGCGATTTTATACGAAAAAACTGGGAAATCTTTTTTGGGGAACCCCTTTAAACTTTTTTTTTACAGTTACGGTATAATAAATAAAATAGACTTTTCAATATGAAGGAAAGCAGGTGTGTTGCATTGTCTCAGTTTACAATTTCATTATCAAAAATCATGAAAGAGCTTTCTTTGGAAACCATTTATATGCCTTCCAATCCGGATGAATTATTGGTATGTTCTCCGGATGTAAATCGTCCTGGATTAGAGTTACATGGCTTTTTACCCACTTTGAGAAAGATAGAATTCTTATTATAGGCAATGCGGAATCCGCTTATTTGGAGGAAGAATGCGATAAGGAAAAACGTATTGAAGTGTTGGAAGCATTGCTTTCCAAGCAACCTCCTGCAGTGATATTTTGCCGCAGCTTACAGCCTGTGGAGGAATTTATCACCATTGCCAAAAAAATACGAAGTACCGTTATTGAGTTCCGATGAAATGACATGTGTATTGCTGGCAGCATTAATTTCTTTTTTAAATGTACAGCTTGCTCCTCGTGTAACCAGACACGGCGTATTGGTTGAAGTATATGGTGAGGGCATTTTGATTGTTGGAGACAGCGGTGTCGGAAAAAGTGAAACAGCCATTGAATTAATCAAGCGCGGGCATCGTTTAATTGCAGATGATGCAGTTGAGATTCGCCGTGTTTCTGCAAAAACATTGGTTGGTTCTTCTCCCAAAAATATTCGCCACTTTATTGAACTGCGCGGCATCGGAATTGTCAATGCACGGCGTCTGTTTGGTATGGGTGCTGTTAAAACAACAGAAAAAATTGACTTTATCATCAATTTGGAAGTATGGGATGATAAAAGTGAATATGACCGTATGGGCATTGACAAAGAATATACTGAAATTTTAGATATTAAAGTACCTGTTATGACCATTCCGGTTCGTCAAGGAAGAAACCTTGCAGTTATTATTGAAGTAGCAGCAATGAATAACCGTGAAAAAACAATGGGTTATAATGCAGCAAAAGACCTTATGGAACATATGGGGATGGATCCTGATATTATGCAGCCGCAAGAAAAGAAGATAGATTTGGAAATTTAATTTTGTATACCATGGAGGCGACTATGAGTCAACTGGAAAAACTGGAACAACTTGCAATTTCATTACACTGTGATGTACGCAATCAAGAACCTATGCGTAAGCATACTACGTTTAAAATAGGCGGACCGGCCGATTTGTTTATTGTAGTAAATGATGTGCAAGCGCTGCAATCTGTTTATACAGCTGCAAAGGAATTGGGGAGTACCTTGTATGGTAATTGGAAAAGGTTCCAATTTGCTTGTAAAGGACAGCGGTATCAGAGGTGCTGTGATACAGTTGGGAGGTGCATTTTGACATTAATTTAAAAAGAAAATAATGTGCTGGAAGCAGGTGCGGGAGCCTCTTTGGCGACTGTTTGCGGATATGCATTACAGCAGTCCCTGACAGGATTGGAATTTGCATGGGGGAATTCCAGGTTCCATTGGCGGTGCAGCCTTTATGAATGCCGGAGCATACGGTGAAGAAATGAAAAGATGTGGTACTAAGCTGTACTCATATGAATCCTGATGGCACCATTGAAACTTATACTGCAGAACAATTGATTTTGCATACAGACACAGTGTTTATCAAAAAGTCACATGGAATTGTATTATCAGTTGCGTTTCAATTGAAAAAAAAGGCGATAAGCAGGAAATCAAAGCCAAAATGGATGATTTAATGGGAAGACGAAAAGAGAACAGCCGTTGGAATATCCAAGTGCAGGAAGTGTATTTAAACGTCCAGGATATTTTGCAGGTGATACCATGATTGAGCAGTGTGGTTTAAAGGTAAACGGTTGGCGGCGCCCAATTTGATGGGCTGGTAGTTCTGCCCGTGTAGCTGGCGTTAACGGCCGAAAGCGGGGGCATGAAACAGGCCTCAAAAAGGGTGGCACCGCGGATATGCTCCGTCCCTTCCGGCGCGGAAGGAACGGGGCTTTTTGTTTTGGAGCTGCCGAAAGTACTTTAGATAACCGCCTTTGGCGGACGGCAAAGATAGGAGGAACAAAGATGGCGATTTTTAACCAAAGGACCCAGAGGAACCCAGGATGTGCTGCCGGCCCAGAGCTATAAATGGCAGTACCTAGAGAAAAAGTCATGGAAATCGCGGGGCTGTACGGTTTCCGGGAGATTCGTGTCCCCCACCTTTGAGCATACCGAGCTGTTTAACCGGTCGGTGGGAGATACCACTGATGTGGTGCAGAAAGAAATGTATACCTTTGATGATAAGGGCGGCCGTTCCATTACCCTGCGGCCGGAGGGTACGGTGGAACGCTGCGCAGCGCCATCGAGCATGGACTTTTTAGGCGATGCGCTGCCGGTAAAAGCGGCATATCTGCTGGCTGCGTTCCGCTACGAAAAACCCCAGGCGGGCCGTCTGCGGGAATTTCACCAGTTTGGCGTAGAGATGCTCGGCTCTCCCGCTGCGGCCAGCGATGCGGAAGTGATCTCCATGGTGTTCCACATGTTCCGGGAGCTGGGGATCGAGGCACAGCTGGAGCTAAACTCCATTGGATGTCCCACCTGCCTGCGCCAATACCAAAAGGCGCTGCATGACATTTTCCGCTCGCCGCGAGGAACTGTGCGATACCTGTAAAGATCGTCTGGAGCGCAATCCCATGCGGCTTTTGGACTGCAAAAGTCCCATTGCCAGGAAATCGGCAAGGCGCGCCCATGATGCTGGACTTTTTGTGCGAGGAATGTACCGATCACTTTGAGCAGGTCAAGGCCCGGTTGACGCCATGGACATCCCCTATGTGATTAACCTAAGATCGTTCGCGGCTTGGATTATTACACCAAAACCGTGTTTGAATTTGTCACCGATAAAATCGGCGCGCAGAGCACCATCTGTGCAGGCGGCCGGTACGACGGACTCATTGAGCAGTTGGGCGGCCCGGCACTGCCAGGTATTGGTTTCGCCATGGGTTTAGAGCGAATCCTCATGACCATGGAAAGCCTGCGGCAGCGCATTCCCCCACCAGCCGGAAATGCGCTGCGTTTATCGGCAGCATGGGCGATAAAGCCGGCGCCAAGGCGGCGCAGCTGGTGACGCAGCTGCTGGGATGAAGGATTCTGGGCTGAGTGCGACACCATGGGCCGGTCGGTCAAGGCACAGATGAAGTTTTGCCAATAAGCTGGGCGCGCGATTTTCGGCCATTATCGACAGCGAGCTGGAAGCTGGAACGGTGAAACTCGAAAAAGATGGATGATGGGTCGGTTACCGAATCCGGCTGGACGCAAAAACCCTCGGATCCGACAGTTTGGTGCAGGTAGTTTACGCAAGCCATCTGGAAGAGATTGCCGGCGCACTGGAATCAGTAACAAAAAGGTGAGCGGAATGAAAGCGACGGTTTCGAAATATCTAGAAATTTGATAGAGTCGGTCCAATTACATTATCATCAATTATGCTCTTTTCAATATGGCGTTGCTGTTTCTGAGCAATCCGTTTTTATCCTGTTTTTGCATCTGAAATATGGATGTTCGGAAATTATGGAAAAAGATGGACCGGCTGACCGCAAACAAAGCCATTTCTTCTTTTTTTGCTCATTGTCTGCTTTTTTTTCATTCACATCGGTGCGATATACTGGATCGGCCGAGTTTCGGGCGATGTTATTCCTTTTGGGAATGACCGCGCAATAACGCAATAAAAAAATTTAAGTTTTTTGCTGCTGTTAACAGAAAAAAATATGCCGGGTTTCCGGCAAACAACAGGAATTGATAGGAGTTGGATCAATACCATGATGCAGTCAAGAACCCATACCTGCGGCCAGCTGCGGTGGAACAGGTTGGCCAGACCGTGACGCTGGCAGGATTTATGGAAAATGTCCGGGAGGTGGGCGGCAGTCTGGCTTTCGTCGTTTGCGGGATTTCTACGGCACCACCCAGCTGGTAGTGGAGGACGCCGAGCTGTTGGCGCTGGGTCAAGAGCCTTAACAAGGAAAACGACTTTTTACAGGTCATCGGCGTTGTGCGGGAGCGCTCCAGCAAAACCCGAAGCAGCCTACCGGAGACATTGAAGTGGTGCCGTCCCAGATCAAGGTGCTGGGCCGCTGCCGCCACAACGAGCTTCCGTTTGAGATCAACCGCAGCCGAGAGGCGGACGAGACCCAGCGGCTGCGCTACCGCTATTGGATCTGCGCAACCCGGCGATCAAACAGAACATCGTGCTGCGCTGCAACGTGGTGGCCGCTTTGCGCAAAGCCATGATGGAACACGATTTTCTGAGATCACCACCCCGGATTCTGACCGCTTCCTCCCCGAAGGTGCATCGGGACTATCTGGTGCCGGCCCGCAGCATCCGGGGATGTTTACGCGCTGCCCAGGCGCCGCAGCAGTTTAAGCAGCTTTTGATGACCTCCGGCTTTGACCGCTATTTTCAGATCGCCCCCTGTTTTTCGAGACGAAGACGCCCGCGGCGACCGCTCTCCCGGCGAATTTTATCAGCTGGACATGGAGATGGCTTTTTGCCACCCAGGAGGATGTGTTCTCGGTCATCGAGGATGTGTTCCCACCGATTTTCGCCCAGTACGGAACCTATCATACCGCTTCCAAAGCACCGTTCCGGCGCATTTCGTTTAACGACGCCATGGAGACCTACGGCTCGACAAACCGGATCTGCGCATTGATTTGACCGTGCAGGACGCGACGGAGTTGCTGTCCGGCTGCGGTTTCGGCCCTTTGAGGGCAATGTGGTCAAGGCCATTGTGGTCACCGATTTTGCCGGTACCCGCAAGCAGATCGACGGACTGTGCGCCGAGGTGGAGGTGCAGTCCGGCAACAAGGGATACTGGTTCCGCTATGACGAAAACGGCGAAATCGTGGGCGGCATTGCCAAATTTGTGGCGCCCATCAAAGATGAGGCCGTAAAGGCGTTGGGTCTTGTTCCCGGCTGCTTTGTGGGCCTGACCGCCGGCAAAAGCTGGCAGCGCAGAAAACCGCCGGCGTGTTCCGCAACAAGCTGGGCGCGTTCTGCCCCAACCATATAGATAAAGGAAAAATACGAGTTCTGCTGGATCGTGGACTTCCCCATGTACGAAATTGGAGAAGAAAGCGGAGAACTGGAATTCTGCCACAACCCATTCTCCATGCCCTCCGGCGGACTGGAGATTCTGGAAAAAAGCGCACAACGGCGAAATCGATCCTTTGACCATTACGGCGGATCAGTACGATTTGGTGGTCAACGGCGTGGAGCTTTCCTCCGGCGCGGTGCGCAACCACGATCCGGAAATCATGATCCGGGCCTTTGAGCTGGTGGGTCTGGGCGAAGAGGATGTAAAATCCAAATTCCCGGCCATGTATAACGCGTTTAAGTACGGCGCGCCGCCCCATGCGGGCATCGCCCCCGGTGTGGACCGGATTGTGATGCTTTTTGGCAGGCGAAGAGTCCATGCGGGAGTGATTATTCCGTTCCCGATGAACAAAAACGCCCATGTTATGATGGGGGATAATCAAACCGGATATCGATGGGCGCACCTGGAAAAGTAAAAAAGCGAAAAACAGCTGGATAATTTGCGCTGGAGCAATACGTAACTGAACGAAGTGCCACTGAT
>VOFI01003011.1_pt1 | contig 17503 bp, 47 predicted proteins | sample 5384131 | NCBI WGS metagenome assembly VOFI01 (sample SAMN12384728, study PRJNA508395) | human gut metagenome | isolation source: healthy gut H | host: Homo sapiens
GGGTCCATGCGGGCTTAAGAACACAGCCACCGCCACCCGGGCGAATTCCTCGTTTTCTGATACGCTGTCCATTTTATGGTTACGACTTCTCTCTTTTCATGGCATTCCCACCCTGGCCCCCAAAAGTCGCCTCTTCTGAATCATATCTTCATCATGCCGGGATCCGGCGATCTTAATACCCGCAGTACCTGGGGACCTGCTCCGTAAAGACAGGTCTTCCCGCCGCTGGCCTTCATCTTCCTTGTACCGGTTCAGCAGGATGCCGATACCGGAGCTGTCCATGAACTCCGTCCCTGTAAAATCAAACAGGATCCTGGAAATATAATTTTCTGCCATGAGCAGATCCGTCTCATATTTCAGGTTCCGGCAGTGGTGGTCCAGCTCCCTGGGCAGATGGATCACCAGGGGGTCCGGCCCTTGGCCTCATAAATAAATGATGGTTCCATACTATGTCTCCTTTCCTATGACATAAAAAAGACCCTGCAGCTTTTTTTCTTCTGTAAGGTCTTTTTCACCAGGCATGCGCCTGCCTCTCTCCGCTAATATCCCCCGCTCTGCCCTGGCCGATTCCGCCAGCGGTGAATCGGCAAAGTTCATGATCACCTGGCCGAACAGCTGGTCCGCCGTCTCCTCATCGCCTTTGGTCTTATAGATCATGGCCATGTTGAAGATGATCTGGGGATTCTTATCGTTGATCTCCATATATTTTCGTAGTAGTGAAGGGCCGTGTCATAATCTCCGGCCGCTGTGCTCTGGGCTCCCAGGCTTTCTAAGACCGCCGGGGCGCTGGCATTCATTTCGCCTGAGCCTCCCAGGACGCCGGCCATGCTCTCATCGGTGATCTTACTCTGGTCCAGGCCGATATAAAGTTGTACTGTGCCTGATGTCTCCCTTCCTCCAGGCGTTTAGGGATCTGTACCATGGTCCCGTACTGGGACAGGGGTACTATCTGAATCGCCCATGCCAAGGCTCTTAGGTTTTCCTCCGCCGCCTCCTTTCCTGGCGGTACTGGTCCGCCTCCTTCTGGAGACTGTCGGCCTTCTGTTGGCCAGGTTCAGCTTATCGGCGTAGGCCCGCATCTCCTGGTTATGCTCATAATTCAGCGAACGCTCCCTGGCCGGCATCACCATAAACACCACCAGCACCGCCCCCAGGACCAGACCGATGGCAATGTTGATGATGGACTGCCGGTATTTTCCTTCTCTTTGTAGTGGCGGCAGGATCCCGTCGTCGTCCTGCATCTCCCGGTGGGAAAAGGCGTTTTTCATCTTCCGCTTTTCCACATCGGCCTTTCCGGTCCTGGATTTCACGTATTCCATGTACCGCTGGCCTTCTGGTTGGTCTTATCGATCTGTAAGACCTTAAAAAGGGACTTTCCCTGCCTTTGTATGATCCCCGTGCTCCCATATAAAGAAGGGCCAGGAGCAGATGGGCCTTTACAAAGTTGGGCTTTTCCTCCACGATCCGCTTCAGCTGCAGGACCGCCAGGTCGTCGCTGCCGCCCTGGGCATGGAACAGCGCCTGGTTATACTTTTTATGGTCTGGCTGGCGATCTCCAGCTGGCCCGGCTTCCTCTGGACCTCATCCAGATAATGGTCCGCCCGGTTATTCTCCGGCTGGAGATTGATGCTGATGACCCACTGGGTCAGCGCATCGGAGGTCTCCCCCATCTCATAAAAGATCAGTCCCAGGAGATTCCTGGCGTCCGTATGATATTTGTTGAACTGCAGCGCCCTCTTCGTGTACAGCGCGCCCCGGAAAGATCTCTTTCCTTCGCCATTTCCAGGCCGCGGTTATAGTAGCTGTTGGCCGCAAACTGGATCTTCTGCAAATAGTCCATAGATTATTTTTCCTTTATCTCCTTCATGATCTCCATCATGATGTCTGCCATATCCGTCAGATCGCTCTTTATAATGGCGTCGCTGACTGCCTCCACTTCAAGGCTGGGCTTAAACCGCTGGATCTCTTCCTCAAAATCGATCATCGTTATATTCATTCCTTTCGCTTCGCTCAGGCACAAAACGATATGAAAATGTTTTTCTGAGCTTACTTTTTTCTTTATAATGCTTATTGTAGGGAACTCGGTATACTTCAGATCACAGGGAGGTGAGTGGACCGTTCGTCTTGCCGGATGACCGGATAGTTATATGTGTAGTCCACCCTTTCAAGCACAAATAAGTGTGATTTCAAGCACGTAATCTTATCTTTGTATAAACAATCTCGTTTATGGCTTAGGCGTTCAGTCAATGCCGTCTCTCCCTATAATCTTTATTAAACCTCTCGGTTCTGAAAGGAGTCCCTATGGCTTTTAAAAATCGTGTACAAAATCTGCTGTGGCATTGATGTCCACAAGACTTTTTGTAGTTGCCTGTATCGCTTCTACGAACGATAAAGGCGTCACTTACGAGAGCCATCGGTTTTCGACCTACACGAGCGGTCTGAAAACTTTTGCTACAATGGCTACTCGACCGGGATTGCAAGGATGTCTGTATGGAATCCACTGGTAAATACTGGATCCCTGTTTATAACATCTTGGAATCGGATTGTTCGATTGTCCTTGCTCATCCCAAATATGTTAAGGCTATCCGTGGAAAGAAAACTGACAAGAAAGATGCCAAATGGATTGCTGACCTGTTTAAGCATGACCTTGTTGCTGGAAGCTTTTATGCCACCCGCTGACATTCGCCAGCTTCGCGACCTCATGCGTTACCGCTTCAAACTGACCTGCTTCAAATCAAGCGAAAAGAATCGTTTGCAGAACTGTCTCACGGTTTCCAATATCCAGTTGGGAAACGTTGTCTCGACACCTTCGGCAAATCTGCTCAGGCGATACTGGATAAACTTTTGGAAAATCCCGCAGATACTTCCTTTGACCTTGAGCCTCTCGTTTACAAAAGTTTGAAAAAAAACTTCCGGAACTCCGTGACGCCATTGACGGTTATATCACTCCGGAACAGGCTGGCAAACTCAAGGTGATCAAAGCTCACTATGAAAACCTCTATCAGCAGGAACTTACCATTCTTCAAACTGCTCCTGGTATCAGCAGTCCTTTCACTGCCATCGGAATCATTTCCGAAATCGGTACCAATATGGAGGCTTTTCCTTCGGCGAAACACTTGTGCTCATGGGCTGGGCTTACACCAACCAACAATGAAAGCGCAGGGAAGAAAAAATCTGTCCGGGTGTCCAAGGCCGGATGCTATATCAAGCCACTGCTAGTGCAATGTGCCAATGCTGTTGTTGCCAGCAAAAAGCATCCTGAAATTCGTAACCGCTATCTCCGTCTCAAAAAGCGTCGCGGTCACAAGAAAGCAATCATTGCAATAGCAAGAATGCTTCTTACCGCATTATACCATATGTTGAAGAGCGGGGAAAACTATAATGCGGAGCTTTATCGAAAATCTGATTTACCACCTGTAAACCGTGAGATTACCGTAGAACAGGCACTCATGATCGCCAGAAACCAAGGTTATAAGATCAAGTCAGCAACTGCATAACCTTAACAACATTCTCAATATTCAATTTTTAAAGCAGCCACCGAAAGATGGCTTGTTTGTGATGCGATTAAGGAAATGGATATCCGCCCCCTAACTTCTCATTTTCCAATATGTACTGCGATCTCACCGGCCGTATGGCCCAGAAAGGCCGTATGGTCGATGCTCACAGACGTGATCACAGAGACCAGGGGCCTTTCCACCACATTTGTCACATCGTAAAGGCCTCCCATGCCGGTCTCCAGCACCAGGACCTCCGTCGGCTCTGGAAAACAGCACCATCCCCATATAAAAAAAAGAAACTCAAAATAAGTGGGATGCGGCTTCCCTGGGCGGTCCACTGGCCGGCGGCCCTGTACACGGTCTCAAAGGCCTGGTCAAAAGCCTCCCGTGAGACCATCTCCCCTGGATCAGAAACCGTTCCCGGATATCCGAAAGATGGGGGCGAGGTAAAGGCTCCGCAGCAAAGCCCGGCCTCTTTTAAGGCCGAGGACAGAAAGGCGCACACAGAGCCCTTTCCGTTGGTCCCGGCCACATGGAAGATTTTCATTCCCCTGTCCGGGCTTCAAGAAGCTCCAGAAATGCCCTCACATCCTCCATCCCGCTTTTTTTCGCAAAGGACGGGATCCGTTCCAGGTACTGTTCTGCCGTTTCTTTCTGTTTCCTTTTTTCATACCGCCTGTACCTCCCATCATACTAGAAATCAGACAGCCTGCAAGCAGAACCCATCGTTCTGTTTCGACAGCCTGCGGCAGTCTGGTGATCTCTGGAATTTTTTATTTTACAAGCTGGCCCAGACGCTCCTTTACCTGTTCCATCATCTGGGTATATTTGGAAAGCTTAGCCTTCTCCTCATCGATCTTGGCCTGGGGCGCTCTGGAAACGAATTTCTCGTTATTTAACATTCCGTTTACCCGGGCAAGCTCCTTTGCCAGGCGCTCCTCTTCTTTTTTCAGACGCTCTACTTCCTTCTCGATGTCCACCAGCTCTGCAAACGGCATATAAATGGCCGCCTGGGGAGCTACTGCGGATACGGCGTCCTCAGCAATGCCGTTCTTATCTGCCTGGATCGCTACCTCGCTGGCATAACCCAGGGTCCCGAAGAATACCTTACTGTGCTCAAAGATCTCCGTACCTCCTGGTCCTCAGAAACCACGAATACCTTGGCCTTTTTTGCTGGGGGGAACATTCATGGAGGTACGCACGTTCCGGATCGCCCTCACGGCTCCCTTGATGATCTCCACGGCATGCTCCTCGGGACCAAAGTTCCTTTCCTCCTTGTAGACCGGCCAGGAAGAGATCATGATGGACGGCTCCTCCTCCCTGCAGGTTGCAGAAGATCTCCTCTGTAATAAAAGGGCATGAACGGGTGCAGGAGCTTTAAAGGAATCCATGAGCACCGTCCGTAAGGTCAGATGGCCGCAGCCTTGGTGGTATCGTTATCATCCCAGAGACGTGGCTTCACCATCTCGATGTACCAGTCGCAGAACTCCTCCCAGATGAAATCGTAAACCTTCTGGAGGGCGATTCCGCTCGTACTTATCCATGTTCTCAGTGACTTCCCTTCACCAGGCTGTTGGCCTTGGAAAGGATCCACTTATCGGCCATGGTCAGATCCGCCGGCTGTGCGTCAGGACCGGAGCCTTTTCAATATTCATCATAATGAAGCGGCTGGCGTTCCATACCTTATTTGGCGAAGTTTCTGCTGGCCTCCACCCGCTCCCAGTAAAAAGCATATCATTGCCCGGCGCGTTTCCGGTCATTAAGGTCATGCGGAGGGCATCGGCGCCGTATTTGTCGATGACCTCTAAAGGGATCGATGCCGTTTCCTAAGGACTTGCTCATCTTCCGTCCCTGGGAATCCCGCACCAGTCCATGGATCAGCACCGTGTCAAAGGGACATTCTCCCGTCTGCTCCAGGCCGGAGGAATACCATGCGGATGACCCAGAAGAAAATGATGTCGTAGCCGGTCACCAGAACGTCCGTCGGGTAGAAATACTCCATCTCCTCTGTCTTTTCCGGCCAGCCTAAGGTAGAGAAGGGCCAGAGAGCAGAGGAGAACCAGGTATCAGGGTATCCCTCATCCTGCTTTAAGTGGGTGCAGCCGCATTTCGGGCATTTTCCGGCATGGATTTCGCCACCACCATCTCGCCGCACTCCTGGCAGTAGTAGGCCGGGATCCGGTGTCCCCCACCAGAGCTGCCTGGAGATGCACCAGTCGCGGATCCCCTCCAGCCAGTGGAGATACGTTTTCCAAAGCTCTCCGGAACGAATTTCAGCTTTCCGGTCTTTAACGCCTCAATGGCCGGCTTTGCCATTTCGTCCATGCGCACGAACCACTGGGGCTTTACCATGGGCTCTACTGTGGTGCCGCAGCGGTCATGGGTCCCCCACGTTATGGGAGTGGGGGACCACCTTCACCAGAAGGCCCTGCTCCTTCAGATCCTCCACCATGGCCTTTCTTGCCTCATAACGGTCCATGCCGAAATATTTTCCGGGAACGTTTATGGTGGCGTCGTCATTCATGATGCAGATCTCTTCCAGGTTATGGCGCTTTCCCACCTCAAAGTCGATTTGGGATCATGGGCCGGTGTGATCTTCACACAGCCAGTCCCGAACTCCTTGTCCACGTATTCATCGGCCACCACCGGAATCTCTCGGTCCGTTAACGGCAGCTTTAACATCTTGCCGATCGGGTCCTTATATATCTTTCATCCTCCGGGTTCACAGCCACAGCCGTATCTCCCAGCATGGTCTCCGGACGGGTGGTGGCGATCTCCACAAAAGCGTCCTTCCTCGCCCACGATCGGGTAATTGATATGCCAGAAGAAGCCGTCCTGCTCCTCGTGGTTCACCTCCGCGTCGGAGATGGACGTCTTACATACGGGACACCAGTTGATGATCCTGGAGCCCTTATAGATATAGCCTTTTTCGTAAAGTCTTGTGAACACCTCTAATACCGCGTCCGAACAGCCCTCGTCCATGGTGAAGCGCTCCCTGTCCCCAGTCGGCGGAGGAGCCCATTTTATGGAGCTGGCGGATGCTGCGGCTGCCATACTCGTCCTTCCACTTCCAGGCCTCCTTTAAAAAGCCCTCCCGGCCCAGGTCGTTCTTGTCGATGCCCTCGCTCTTTTCAACTTGTCGATGACCTTGACCTCCGTGGCGATGGCAGCGTGGTCGGTGCCCGGCTGCCACAGGCGCCTCGTAGCCCTGCATTCTCTTATATCGGGTCAGAATATCCTGCATGGTATTGTCAGGGCATGGCCCATGTGCAGCTGGCCTGTGATATTGGGCGGAGGCATTACGATGGTAAAGGGCTTCTTCCCTTCCCTCTTTCCTCTCTCTGCATCGGCATGGAAATATTTATTGTCCAGCCACTTCTGGTACAGGCGGTCTTCGATGTCCGCCGGGTTGTAGGTTTTCTCCAGTTCCTTCATAACTGCTCCTCTCCTTTATGTTCCATCTCTTTTTGTATCCCTACATCTGTTTTTCTTACCACCCGGTACTCATCGCCGGGCTGGTAAAACAGGCAGGAAAAATCCGAGCCCCGCAGAAATGCGGACATCTCATCCTCACCCAGATCTGCCTCACAGACGTAATACTCATATTCCTCATCATGCCAGGCGTAAAACGCGCAGCTTTCGCAGCCGCCCTGGGGCTTATTCATTTGGAATACGCCTCCATTTCGTATGCGCCGTATACGGTTCCCCTTATACTCCAGATGATCTGGTATGTGGGAAACGGTCTTAAAAGCCTGCGGCCTCATAGCAGGCCTTTGCCTGGGTATTTTTATCAAACACCGCCAGGGACGCCTTTTTCATCCCCAGCACCTGGAATACATACCGCAGGATCTGGCCGGCAAAATTCCTTTCCCAGGCCCTTTCCCCGGATCTCCGGGGCAGTCACGATAAATCCCACCCGGGCTTCGGCATCTTCATAATCCGCCTTTCTGACCAGGAAATGGCCCACAGGCGTTCCCTTTTCATCCAGGGCCGTCATCGGCCAGCCGTCGGTCTCCTGCAGACACCACCGGGCAAAGTATCCGTCCAGTTCTTCGATGGTCGGGGGGATATGAAAATTCCCCGCAGCTCCACATTAAAAAATCTTCCTCACCGGCGTTTTCCCACCATTCCAAAAGGTTCCAGGCGTCTCCCGGTTTATATGGCCTTAAACGAATCATAGAATTCTCTTAAAAAGAAAACGCCCTCTGCAAATGCAAAGGGCGAAATACCGCGTTACCACCTTTATTCACCGCAGCTGCGGCGATCTTTCCGGTCCATAACGGAAACCACCCGGAAACGGCTGGACAGGCATTCGCCCCTCACCGCTTCAGCTCCAAAGCTACCTTCCGTACCTGCATTCCCGGCCTGTCTTTTCCGCCTGCGGACAGTCCCTCTGCTGGCGCCTGGTACGTACTCCTCTTCTTCCCAGCTTTTTTTCATATACCCAATAATATAGTGGAATCTTTTCTCCTTGTCAAGGGCCTTATGGTATTTTTTACAGCATCTTCCTGTATTCCAGCTTCCACTGGTTCAGTACCTTTGCGGCTCCCTCAGCCTTTTTCCGGATCCCTGTCGAAAATTTCCTGGAGCCGTACCGCAGGTCCGTCTGTCCGGCCCTGGCCAGAGCCTCGTTAAACTCCCGGTCCCAGCCCTCTCTGTATCCTGGGAAGCCAGAAGCTCCCGGCACCGGTCCTTCATGGAAAGCTCCGGATCCAGCTTTGTAAGGAAATACATCCCCTTCAGATACGCGGCCTCTGGCTTTTCATTCCAGGCGCAGACATAGGCATCCATGGCCTTCTGGAAAGAGAACAGCTCCCCATAGCAGGCTCCCAGGTTGTTCCAGACCTTTCCCCCAATTCATGGGATAAGCTCCTGCCTTCCCCATTGTCCAGGATCCGTTTGTACATGGAGGCCGACCGGCCGTAAAGCCCCAGGCTGTAAAAGTAATCGGCCCTTTTTCTTTTCATATTCATGGGAGGACAGCTTCACGAGGCCCGCCACCTTCTGCCGGTAGGCCGCCTGCTCTGCCTGGCTATAGAAAGCACAGTCCTGGAGGATCGAGGAACAAAAGCTCATCCGACGGTCCCCGGCTCTGGATCCACTTCTGGATCCGTTCCGCCAGGAACGGAAGCCTCAGCTCAGTCCGTAAAAATGCCGCCAGACGCTCGTTCACAAAATCCTCCATCACCAGGAGAGGATGATGATAGATCACGTAATTCAGCTCCTGGGAGGAATACAGATGGACCCCCAGCTCCTCGACAAAATAGGGGGATGTCACCGGTTCCTGCCGGCACAGGATCAGAGGCTCATACTCTCACCTCGACGGATCTCAGCGTCTGTTTTCGGGAACAGCTCCCCAAAGCCCCGGTCCACGATCTTCACCACCATGGTCCTTTCATCCAGAAATCCCACAGCGATCCGCACCCTGGTGGTCTTGGGAGGACGTTTGGGAAAGCCCTCCAGCGGGATCCGGACCAGCCTCTTCTGCTTGGGATTCTGGGGCGATGTGATGATCAGCTCGATCTCCTCCTGACCGTCCAGGATCACCTCCAGAACGCTCCTGGCCTCATACCAGCTCTCTCCGGCGGAGGCCAGGGCGATCTGGATCCGGCTGTCCCGCTTCATGACCTCCATAGCCACCGTGGATCTTAATTTTCCCTCACACAGACATACAAAGGGATAGGAGGATCTCTCCTCCAGATAGTCCCCGGCCTTTAAGGCTCCCCGGCAAAAAGGGATGGCTCCGCAAACACCCGTCTCCGGTGGCACACCTGCTTCATAAACTCTGGAGCCCAGTCAGTCCTTCCAAAGCCCTTTCCCGTTAAAAAAATTGAGGAATACAGCTTTTTTCTGGGAGAAGCCGTTCCCCTGCAGGCACAGAGGATCTGATCGGCCATCCTGGCTCCGGAGGGCGAATCCAGCACATTAAGGCTGGAAGCCCTCCTCCAGATCCCTCGTGCTCCGCCCAGGCCGTCATCTGCCTCGGCCCCTGACCACCTTCCTCATAATACCGCAGTGCCTCATCCGACAGGGAAAACATCCCCACCTGGCCGCCCCATACGTCCCGCTTCTGGCTCAGAACGTAGTAAACGAAGCACTCCGTATGGCTGGCAATGTGTCCCCAGAGCGTCTGCACAGCCCATAAGACAGTCCATCAGCTTCATTTCCATATTTTCCAGGGAGATCACCAGCTGGGCCACCGGCACACCTGATATTCCGCCCGGATCATGGCCAGGATCCGTTCCATATACATCCTTAAAAGCTCTGCTCCTGGTATTTCACCGACGAGATGGTGGCGGTCCCATCCTTTACAGCCAGGCTTAAGAGCTTGTCCACGATCACGCCCTCGCCCATCAGTGTATATTTATACGCTTCCTCGCCCACGTACCACCCGCCGTCTGTTTTTCCGGCAGATGACCGTGGGGATCACCCAGGTCTCATCCCGTCCGGCCACCGCCGCCTGGGTATAGGCATCGCACAGGTCGATTCCGATTATCAGTTTGTCCATTTCATTTTCCTCTTACTCCGCCAGCGGGAACAGCTCTTTTGCCGCCTGGCTTTCTGTCACATACCGCACCATGGCCTCCTTAAGCCTCCGGTCGTCCTTCATGGCCAGACAGAGTCCCATGGTATTGAGGGCGGAAAAACGATTTCCCCGGTCCCCGGCGGCCGCTTCCCGGCAGGAGATCCTGCCGCTTGCCTTTCCACCGGCTCCCCATTCTCATACTCGCTTATGGTATATTCCATGACCTCGCCCTCGAACAGAAGCTTCTGGCGCACATAGATCCCCTTATACACCGGCTTCAGTTCTTCCTCATGGAACTCCTCCTCATCGGGAAGAACACGGACCATGAGCACCGGACGTCCCTCCGGCGCGCCGCGGTACTCCACGATCTCCTTATCCAGCAGTTCTCCCGGAAGGTCCACATAGGGAGCCAGATCCTTAAAATATGCAAAAAATCATGCCCTGGTCCAGCAGGACGGCCATACACCGGCGGCATACCTGCTGCTGCTCCTTCTCCAGGGACGGCAGACCAGCGTAATATTTTGTCATGGCCATCAGATAGATCTCCGGCAGCTTCCGGATCTCCTGGCTTCCGTTGATGGCCCCCTCCAGATAGGCAAACACCCGGTCCCCCGGCGTCTGGCCCTTTAAGAAATAATCCACGCAGCGGATGGTAAAATATGCCCTTTTACAATGGCATCGCTGGTCTTTTTTCCTTCCAGCATAAAGATCGAATACCGTATCCAGGTGTTTATCGCTTCCGGTGAACAGAAGCTGGGCCAGGAGCCGTTCCTCCATATCATAGGTTTCTGTATGCTCCCGGACCGCCTGTACCAGGATCCGGTACATATCGCTGTTGGCACCGTTGAAGTATCTGCACAGATAATCCAGGATCACGCCGTCGCCTTTTCCGGACAGGAAGATCCTCCTGGCCATATGTAAAAAGCAGGTCGTCCGCCTCCGCCAGATTCTGTGCGATCAGCTTTGTGCACAGCTTTAAAAGCCGTTTGATCCTAAGTCCCTCTTCTCCGAATTCACGGATCATCCCATAGGCTTCCTTATAAAGATCCTGGCTGATCAGCGTTTCGCAGATCCCCACCCGTTCCATCCGGGACAGGCGTTTTTTGTCCAGCCGGAGAAAAAATAGGCTCCTCCCTCTTCGTTCATGGCCTCCTCACCGTTCCTTGCCGGGTCATTATAATAGGCGATGATCCGGGTGAGCATTTTCTGCTGGTACAGCTCCTTCACAGGAAGAGAATCCAGGGCATCCTGGAGTACGCGGATCCCGTCTCCGTCTATCTCCTCTTTTTCCATGATCCCAAGGCAGGCCCGCATTTTCAGCATGGGGTGGTCCGGGAACATTTCAAAAAGCACCGTTCCTCCAGCTCCCGTTCCTCCAACACCGGCTCCTTTGTATAGGGGAACGTCCATATACCGGTTTCCATACACATCCTGGAACAGGAGCACACAATCGTCAAAATATAAGGGCACATATGCCGTCCCATCGTTTAAGGGATAGGCGTCCTCTCCCTCCAGAAGGGCGCTGCCCACCACCACATATTTCATGGACGCATCCTGGCAGCAGATCCGGTTGGCCCTTAAGATCCCCGGCAGTACCCTTGCCACCTGGGCGTCGATGATATCCCGGTAGATCATATGCCGGTAGATCACTGCCAGGAATCGGTCGATCCTTCCCTCAAAAAAGCTGCTCCATGGCAAACTTTTCCATTTCCCGCTCATAGGCCTTATAAAGCCTGTCTCCGGGCTTTAAATACGTCAGAACGTTGGCGTAGAGCACGGAACGGCTGCGGCGGTCCATGTGGCTGTGCTCATAAGAAAAATACAGCAGGACCTGCTTCGGCAACATCTGGTCATAGGAGGCCGGCAGGGAATACAGGTAATATTCATAGATCCTGGTGAGGCTGATCTCCTCTTTTTATCCCCTTTTTCATACCAGAGGAAGCAGGCATCCGTGCACATATTGCCCTTGATCAGCAGACAGCATACAGCCGTCAGGATCTCCTTCTCCGGATATTTCTCATAAAGGGCCGCCAGAAGCCGGTAGTAAAGCCGGTGGAAAAAATTTCGCCCCAGAGGCCAGGGACGCGGCCCGCAGGGCCAGCGCCTCTCCTATCATGCCATGGGTCACACCGTAATACAGGGCATGGATCTCAAAGGGCTCCATATTCACCAGAAGGGCCGGATCCTTTTCCAGAAGCCGGCAGGCCTCAATATACAGGAAGGGACTGTGGCATCCGTTCCTGTACTGGGTCTTGAAGCTGTCAAACAGCGCCGGGCCCTCCTCAAACAGCTCCGGCTCCATCTTTAAAAGCAGGAGCTGTAAATAAAACTCGTCCCTTCCGCTTGTCCAGCTTCTTTCTCAGAAGCCGCAGCACCGCATCCCTCCTGGTCTCATCGGGGTTTACCCGGTACTGGAGGTACTGGTAAAAACAGTACAGGGTCCCCGGTCCTCTCCTCCTCTGCCGCGATCTGGTCCCGGCAGCTGTCCAGACATAGGGCCGCCTGGTCCGGCCGTCCCGCATCCAGATACGTCTCCGCCTGGAACAGGGAGTGGAGCAGAGAGCTGCCGCAGGCCCGCGGATGGCATCCAGCTCCCTTTGGAGCTTCGTTAAAACCTTTGCCGGATCATTTTTCCCGCTTTCATACTCCTCCCGGAGCGTCAGATACCGGGCTATGCCGGACCGGGTGATCTCCCGGTCCCTGGCTGCCGCTCCCGGCTCATTTCCAGCTGTGGCCGTGATCTGGACCGCCGTTTCTCCGTGGACCGTCAAAAACCGGATGGCCCCCAGGTTCTTTCCCCTGTGCAGCCGCTCCGGATGGATCTTAAAAGCCAGGTCAAAGCGGCCGTCCGTAAAGTCTGCCTGGGTCACGGTCTTCTGGGAAAGCTCAATGAAATCCCCGTCAGCCTTCACCTCCATATATACATAGCCCCAGCCATTTTTCTGGAGGACGATCCGGTCGCTCACCTGTTTTTCGGATTATCATACGTTTTTGGATGCGGCTGAAAAGAGTCAGCTCCACCGGCTCCTTCACTCCCAGCCCCAGGAAAAACTCCTCCAGGGCGTTCTGCCGGTTTCCATGGCCCCGGATCCCGTCAAAGACTGCCCGTACCCGCAGGTCCTGGAGGAAGGGCGCGTCCGTAAAATCCTTATATTCCATGAGCCGCAGAGCCAGATCCATATCCTTCTGGGCCAGATCCACAAAATCCTCCACCGTATGCAGGGTGGAAAGGACCCGGATGGACGCTGTGGTTTCCACACAAAAAAGGAAGGGGACCTCCAGCTCTCCGCCGTTGGTCACCAGATTGATGGTGCCGCGGATCACATCCCCGTTTTCGCACCAGGAGGTATCCACCTCGTACACAATATGGTTTCTCAGTCCGCCGAAGGACCGGGGAGGCGATCCTCACCCTGGAATGGGTGGAGTATGCCAGCCCCTTGATAGAAAAAGATTATTTTCACTGGAAAGGTACAGCTCTCGTTTTATATGGTATCGCTGCCCAGCGTTTCCTCCACCTTCACCGGAGAAAGAAACAGCTTCGGCAGCTCCGCATCCACAATCCCTCGCGCGAGGCGGTTGATCCGTTCTCTCATAATATTTCACCCTGGATTTTTCATAATCAGCAGCCGTCCCGAAGGCCCGGCCGCCATAATCGTTTCAGTTTATCATATCACACTTTACTGGTAAATACACTACCATTTTCGACGAAATTCGGGCGTCTGCCCGGAAGGTCCGGCCCTCCGCCGCCAGGCTGTCTCCCAAAAAAAGAAAAAAAGGACTTGAATCCCCGGGAGAAACCTGTAAAATAAGAATAGTTCCCCTATTGATTCAAAGGAGTAAGCCTATGTTATCGGATCCGATCACCCTTTATAAGCTCATGATCCTCTATATGCTGGCCCACGTCAACTTCCCGCTGACCAATTCCCAGCTCACGGATTTTTCCTGGACCATGAATACACCACCTACTTTACTTTGCAGCAGGCCTTAAATGAGCTGCGGGAAGCCGGGCTTCTGAAAATGGAGTCCATCCACAACTCCTCCCGCTACGAGATCACCAGGGAAGGGGGGAGGATACCCTTTCCTTCTTCGGATCCAATATCTCTCCTGCCATTGTCTCCGACATTGACGGTTATTTAAAGGAACATAAATTCCGTCTCCGCAGCGAGGTGGGCGTCATCTCTGATTTCTATAAGTCAACAAACCAGGATTACATCGTCCACTGCGAGGTGCGGGAGGGGAAAAGCCGCGCTCATCAGCCTGGACGTATCCGTTCCCGATAAGGACCAGGCCGAGATCATGTGCGGCCACTGGAAGGAGCGGAGCCAGGAGATCTATTCCTTTGTCATGCGGTCGTTAATGCGGTCAGAATAGGAGGATTTCATGAAAAGACAGCGGTCTGATCTTTCCAGACGGATCCGGCGGGTCCGCCGAAATTTTTCTTCTGGTCACCGTCCCCACTGCCGTGGTCACCCTTGGACTGGCAGTGATGGATGCATACCAGCAGGCCATAAAACAAAAAAGCGGCGTATAAAGGCTCCGGGGGAGCCCATGTCATGGCGATATGGGCTCCCCCGTTCTTTTTCCCGGATCAGCCTGCTCGTTTTCCCCAGAGCCTTCCTCCTGTTCTTTTTCTTCTCCGGCGGCCATCTTCTCGATCAGCGCCCAGATCTCTTCCCTCCCCTGCTTGCTGGCAGCGGAAAACGGGATGATCACGTCGTCCTTTTCCATTCCCAGGCCGTTCCTTATGAGCTTCACCTGTTTCTGGATCTGGCTCCGGTTGATCTTATCCAGCTTTGTGGCGATGATCACCGGACGGAAGCCGTTGTAGACCACCCAGTCGTACATGGTCTTGTCGTTGGCGGACGGCTCGTGGCGGATGTCCACCAGGAGGAACACGCATTTCAGCATTTTGGACTTATGGAGATAGTTTTCGATCATCTTCCCCATTTTTCCTTTTTTCCGTCTGGGACACCTTTGCATAGCCGTATCCCGGCAGGTCCACCAGATAATACAGCTCTTTTGGTTTATATTATAAAATTGATGGTCTGGGTCTTTCCCGGCTGGGCCGAGGTCCTGCCTTCCGGTTCATCAGTCGCGTTGATCAGCGAGGATTTTCCCACATTGGACTTTCCTGCAAAGGCAAACTCCGGCAGGATATTTTCCGGCAGCCTGCTGGTCACGCCGCAGACGGTTTCCAGTTCTACATTTCTTATGATCATGTTGTCCTCCGATCTTAAACGAACGCCTCCCGGATCACGTCCTCCATGGTCTTGACATAGACAATGGAAAGGCCTTTTGTGATCTCTTTGGAGATCTCTGCCATATCCGGCTGGTTGCCCGCCGGCACCAGGACCTTTTCCATATGGGCCATCCTGGCCGCCAGTGTCTTTTCCTTTTGCCGCCGATGGGGAGCACCTGTCCTCTTAAGGTGATCTCTCCGGTCATGGCCACCCTGGCATGGACCTTTGTTCCGGTCACTGCCGACAGCATGGCCGTGGCCATGGTGATGCCGGCGGAGGGGCCGTCCTTGGGAACAGCTCCCTCCGGAATATGCAGATGGATGTCATGGGTCTCAAAATAATCCCTGGGGATCTCATATTTTTCGCTGACAGAGCGCACATAGGTCTGATGGCGATCTGGGCCGATTCCTTCATCACATCGCCCATCTGTCCCGTCATCTGGAGCTTTCCGTCTCCAGGCATCACGTTGACCTCGATCTGCAAGGTATCTCCCCCTACGCTGGTCCAGGCCAGGCCGCGGACAATGCCCACCTGGTCCTCCTGGTTGGCGTCCTCAAAGGTCACCTTTTCCTTGCCCAGGTACTTCTCCAGGTTGGCCTCGGTCACCCGTACAGAGGTCTTATCTCTCTCCAGGAATTCCCTGGCCGCCTTCCGGCAGATCTCCCCGATCCGCCGCTCCAGATTCCGGACGCCGGCCTCTCTGGTATAGTTGTGGATGATCTTTTTCCAGGGCCTTATCGCTGATGGTGAGCTTTCCTTTATCCAGTCCGTTCCGCTCCAGCTGCTTGGTCACCAGGTAGTTCCTGGCAATATGGAATTTTTCATTTTCCGTATAGCTGTTACCTCGATGAGCTCCATGCGGTCCAGCAGCGGGCCGGGGATGGTCTGGGTGGTGTTGGCCGTGGCGATAAAGAGAACGCCGGAAAGATCCAGGGGATCTCCACATAGTGATCCCGAACTTCACGTTCTGCTCTCCGTCCAGGACCTCCAGGAGCGCCGACGCCCATCTCCCTTGTAATCGCCGGATACCTTATCGATCTCGTCCAGAAGCATCAGCGGATTGGCTACGCCCGCCTGGCGCATGGCTTCCACTATTCGGCCCGGCATGGCTCCGACATACGTCTTCCGGTGGCCTCTGATCTCCGCCTCGTCATGGATTCCTCCAAGGCTGATGCGGACGTATTTCTTATTTAATGCCCTGGCCACCGACCGGGCGATGGAGGTCTTTCCCGTTCCCGGCGGGCCCACCAGGCAGAGGATGGGGCTGGTCCCCTTTTTGGTCGGGACCGGACAGCCAGATATTCCAGAATCCTCTCCTTCACCTTTTCCAGACCGTAATGGTCCTCCTCCAGGATCTTTTCCGCATGGCGGATATCCTGGTTGTCCCGGGACGTCTTTTTCCAGGAAGCTCCAGCACTGTTTCGATGTAGGTCCGCAGCACGTTGGCCTCCTGGCTTCCGCCGGGCATCGCCTTGAACCGCATGATCTCCCTTGCGGATCTTTTCCTTTGTCTCCTTATCCGCGTTGAGCTTCTCCAGCTGCTCCAGGAAGCTGTCTGCGTCGGAGCCGGTATACTCCTCCCCAGCTCCTCCTGGATCACTTTAAGCTCTTTTCCCTTAAAATATAGTCTCTCTGGTTTTGTCAATGCTGGCCTTTACCTTTCCTGGTAATCCCGTTTGATCTTTTTAAGATCTCGATCTCCCGCATCAGATAATAGACCACCCGGTCATACAGATGGCTCACATAACCGCACTCCAAAAGCTCCTGCTTCACCGTATACTCCCAGGGGGAACTGACCGGCCGTCTGGATCAGCAGCTGTTCAGATCCGTAATGGCCATAAGCCCGCCCATGAAGTCCTTGACCGTCTTGGGATTGCCGTTTCCAAACTCTTCCAGCTTCTCCTTGACGATGCGGGCCATGGCCTCCTTTACAGTATCGCTCAGGTTTTCTTCCATCAGAGGCGCTTCTGCCACCTCGGCCTCCAGATACGGATCATCCTGAGCAGATTGATAAGCTCTGCCCTTTCCAGGCCCTCCACCATGACCCGGACCAGGCCGCCGGGGATCTTCACCAGCTGCTTGATCCTGGCGATGGTACTGATCTGGAACAGGCCGGAGGCATCGGGATCCCTCCTCCTCGATCTGGCGCTGGGTCACCAGGAACACCTTCTGCTCTCCCACCATGGCGTGCTCCACGGCGCTGATGGACTTGTCCCGGCTGATATCAAAATGCTGGATCA
>VOFI01003903.1_pt1 | contig 17493 bp, 36 predicted proteins | sample 5384131 | NCBI WGS metagenome assembly VOFI01 (sample SAMN12384728, study PRJNA508395) | human gut metagenome | isolation source: healthy gut H | host: Homo sapiens
TGTTGGCACTTCGTTCAGTTACGTATTGCTACCTTGATCTTGTAGCCTTTCTTCTTTGCAGGGAAATAGCCGCATTGGGAGCGTCCCGCCCCTTTGGGGTCTACCACCACATAGGAAGAAATGGGCCTGTAATAACTGGGTGTCAGCCAGAGCGGGTCTTGCCCGAAACCGGATGACAGTAACACAGGCGTTTAGGTTCAGGCGTTGGCGGGTTCTTTGGCCTCGTTGGTCGTGAGAAATTCATCCCCGTCAGGATGACGTTCTTCTCAAACTTCCGGGTCTACGAAGGGGCTTAATGTCCTGCAGCTTCCCCAGCAGGCAAGAGCATCCCTTACTCAAGTCCCTCTTGAATTTCCGCTTTTTTTTACGGCCTTGGACTGTATTGAAGTACAGCCCCCCACGGCTCAAAAGCCCTACCAGCAACCAGCCCATGATAGCCCGGGGCGTAGGACTGGAACACCGGGCCGATGGTCTTTACCATCCCGAACAGCTTTCCCCTCTGAAATTTGCCCCAGCCATGAGACGGTAGGCTGTGCCTATTTTGGAGAGAAAGACAGAAGGCAAAGAGATACGGGAGGCAGGGAAGCACATATTTTTCTGATTTCATGTCACACCGTTCTTCCTTCACCGCCTCTCTCTTGTTTTCTGCCGCTCCTTGGCATGGGTCTTGATAAGCTCTGAGAATTTCCAGAGCGAAGCCGAGGATGGAAGGTTTCTCCTGACTGCGGCCCATGACCCTTTTCCGTGTACTTGGCAAAGGCCGCTGTAACAGCGTCCGCCTGATCTGCCTTGAAGAACAAAAGATAGTGTCGGGGCTGGTCTTATGGAACGCATAATCTACATATAGAAATTCCCGGGCTATCCAGTCAAAGTCCCTTGGGTGCGCCAACAAGGGCCATCGAGCTTTGTGCCATAGTGGTTCATCAGCTTTTTACCGACTGTCTGCCCTGCGGTCTGCGCCGCCCGGTGGTGCTTTTGATTTCTGCCAGAGCCTTGCACAGAGCTTTGGCAAAGAGCCCTTCCCTGTGAGCTTTACCGCTTTCACGGAGAGGGCTACGGTTCTTTCTTCTACATAGTCCTGCATACTGCCTCCTTTCTACCGGGTTGTGGGAAGGATGGGAGGCCCACGGGAGCCGCCGGATGGGGAAAGCCTCGGGCCAAGTTATTTGAAGTCTACCGGTCCTCATGGCAGGGCCCCGTCTTATCCTTATGCGGGACAAGGCGGGGCCTCCTTAAATTCTTTTGATGGCTGCTAAGATGGAACGTGTTTCCTCCTTTTTCATTGCGGGCGTGGACGTTGGAAATGCGGTATTCCTCTGGAATGTCATCTGAGTGTTATCTGATTACACATAGCCGCCGGGGGCAAAATGCCCGCTGTCATTGATATGCAACATCCCGCCCGTAGGCTTCATAGTCGATGTAATCAATCAGGTACTCCGGTATCTGGATAGCGCCAAAGTCAAGAATGTACATCCGGCCAAGGGCTTTTTCATCCTCAATCCCGGGATAGAACTCCATAGCAGTGGGTTCTGCGTCAGGTTGATTAAGTCCTTCACGCTGTCTGTGTGTTCCCCAAAATCCATGACCGCCTCTAACTTCCAACTCCCCGGACTCCATTTCCTCCAAGGAGATGGGCTAAGTAGTTCAACTCGTCAAAGGCTTTCGTACTCGCCAAGGTAATCAGAGCCCCCAGTACATCACTTTCATAATTCGTGATGAAATAAGATTCATAGCGTATCCGTCAATGCCAATCCGGGAAAATAATGCCTGCACTTCCTCCTTGGTGAGGTGGGAAATTCAAGATATTCCCCGAGCCTCAACGCCATACTCGGGTAGAGCCCCCAGATTGAGTCACATACCCCTTAAACATCGTTATCCCGGCCCCTGCTGTCTGACCGTCAGGATACCGTCAAGGGGTGGTGGCTGTGATGTTCAGCCGCCCGGCAATGGCAATATCGTTCTTTACATCCTCGTCCACGATACCGCCACAGACTACCAGCACCCGGGCCCTGCGGAGCATATCCTGGCGCATATCAATCCGTTCTTATGTTCCTCGGGGATAGCGTCATGGATGAACAGCGGCAGGTAAAGCACCGGACAGACAGGAAAAAGCCTGCTTCGTAATGCCTCACGGCAGTAGCAGGCGGCCTGTTCCGTGTCCCTTTCCGGGATTGCCGCTCCATGCGGCGGTGATGTATGCTAAAGGTCGTTTCATATTAGAAATGCCTCCCTTTCTGTGTTTTGTTTACGCAAAGGGTCAGCCCAACCCCTCCGCCCCTTCCCGTTCTCAGGGAACGGCTCAAAGGAATTTTATATCCCCGTCGCTTGCCGCTTGAAAGCATAACCGGGAGAAATCCGTCAAGGGCTTCGCCGCCGTAGGCGGTGGCGGGCGCCACCCTTGACTGCCTTCCCCGGTTGCGCTATACAAACCACGGCGACGGGGAATATATTATATCCTTTGAGCTTCGGGGGCGGGGCAGAGCCCCGCTTTAGGCGGAAACCTCGGGCCAACTTGACCCGAAGCCTCTGGCCTTACTTCTCCGGCGCGGCCTTCTTCTCGGGCTTCGCCTGTTCCTTCTGCTTGCCCTTCCAGTCATCCAGCAGCTTGATGATCTGGTCTTTCATTTCCTGCAGGGGTCTTTTTCCTTGCCGAAATACTTCTCCAATTCCATTCCGCTGATAATCACTTTGTCTACCTCCTTCTTTTCTTCAAGCATGATACCGTCGATCACATCACCGTTGAGCATGTTTTCCTGGTCGAGCTTGCGCATACGTTGTGCCTGGGAGAGCGAAGGGGCGACTGCTGCGCGTCAATGGCAACGGCAATATACCGCTGGTTTTTCTGCTTGATGTTCGAGATTTCAACCGCCGGGGTAAAGGAAATTTTGAGCGGTTTTCCTCCGGTGCCGATTGTTTTTCCATCAACCATATCCTGCAACGGCGGAATGAGCTTTGTCAGGGAGATGTACCGTTGAACCTGTTTTACGCTCATGCCGTTGCGCTCCGCGACCACCTCATTAGAATGCTTGTCAATGTCCCCCGGAAAAATCCTGTCCCTCCAACGCCTCCCGCGCCCCTTGGTGCTTGATGGCCTCCAACTGCATTTTCAGGGCCTTGGCCTTCTCGCATTGGCAGGATGGTTTCACGCTGGTTCATGTTGTCCTCAACCATCTGCGTGATGGCCTGTTCATCCGTCAGGTTGCGGACGATACAAGGCATATCCGTAAATCCGGCAAGCTCGCTGGCCTTCTGGCGGCGGTGGCCGGAGATTTTCCGGTGGCTTTTTCCGTCGCCTGTTTCTCTGCCATGATTTCAGCAAAGTTAAAGACGGAAACGCTGGCGGCTTGGGGCCTTTGGGAGCGTCAGCCGTTTTTCCTCCTTGGCGGGAGTTTCCTGTGTGGGAGCTTTGTCCGGGGCAGGCTGTTTCTGTTCGGGTGCTTTATCCTTCTCAGGAGTGGCAACCTCCGGTTTAGGCTGTTCCTGTTCCGTGGTGGGAGCGGCCTTAGCCGCTTCAGGGCTGTTCAGGGACAGGCGGCTTTTCTGCTCGGTGTCAGTCAGATTTTTTCGATTTTTCATCGGCCATTCACGATACCTCCTTTTTATTTGATGGCATGAAAAAAGGGCCTCCCAATGAGCGGATCGCCGCCGATGAAAAAACCGCCCCAAGGGCAAGTAAATTCAGTGGGTTGGCCGGGGGACGACACCAATCATTCCTGCTGGTCCATGACAGCTCCATTGGCATCTATGACCCGATCGGCGGCACGCCGGGCCATCCCTGACCGCCCGGGAAGGGCAGCCCATCAACGGAAAGAAGCAGTATACCGATCTGCTGGTGACCTCCGGGTATGAGTGGAAGCGGGATGTGCTGGCGGTAATGCTGTGGTTACAAGGGGTTCTTGTGTTTCACTGCAGGCGGCAGGGGGCGAACCCAGTCAAAGGATTTTTGATTGACAATATACCGGAAAATGGTATAATTAGTCGTACAGGGTAAATGTTTCGCAAAGAGACAAAGGGAAGACCAGGGTATCACTCAGCTCCTGGCCTTTTCTATTTTTAAGGTGTATTGAATATCGCAAAATAACATTGCTGCCGCCATTGATGATCAACCCCTTTTACCTGCTTCCACCACAAGTTTTCTATACTCTGTATGAAAAAGTTGTAACTTCCTGTATTCCCGTGGGGATATCCCGTTTTTCCCCTAAAAAGCATCTTAAAATACTTGATTTGCTGGCATTTGCGCTTTTACGAGGTGTTCCAGTGAAATATTTTCTGAATAATGGTTGTTGGTATAGTTCAAGAAAGCCTTCATCCGTATGTCAACTGTATCATGAAGTCTTTCAGGTGATAGTGCAATATTTGACGATATTTCAATATTACCAATCTGTTTTTATGTGATAAAATGATACTGAGTTTGTGGAAGTAAGTCAAAACAAGAGGAGCCGATATTCGTTCAATACGGAACAAAAGAAATAAACTATCTGAAACAAAGGAATTGATATAGGAGCATTTTGATGCCAACTAGGGGACTACGCTGTGACAGAAAAGTGTTTGAACAAGAGCCTGATTTACGAAATCCTCTCCGTTGTGGAGAAATTCAAAAGGAAAGGTGGCTACTTATGGTCAGATTGCGAGGCTAATGGCAAAGATAGAAATGCGAGGCTGGTTGGCAAAGTGCTCGGCATGTCCCAATATTACGGAAGTATCCATGCCACAGAGTTGTCAACCATGCAGGACGACTGGTACGGATGGGCGGAACAGCGTTTTCTGCTGGAGCAGAGGGATTGCCATGAAGAACGTTAATCATGTCGCTTTAAAACAATGTCAATGGGATTGTTGAAGGAGGGAGGAAAGCGTGGTATATACGGCACAGTGCCACTCTCCATTGGGAGAGATTCTGCTTGCGGCGAAGGATGATGCGCTGATTGGGCTTTGGTTTTCCGGGCAGAAATATTTTCTCGGATCGTTGAAAGAACCGATGACAAGAACAAAGGATCCATTCGGTTTTAAGAAAGGCACAGCATTGGCTTGACCGCTATTTCGCGGGAGAGAAACCGGAGGTTCGAACTGAAGATTGCACCGGTGGGCAGTGAGTTTCGAAGGCGGTGTGGGGAAGTCCTCTGTGAAATTCCCTACGGAGAGAACTGACAACTTACGGAGAAATGGCCCAAAAAAGGTCGCCCTGAAATTGGGAAAAAGAGCATGTCAGCTCAGGCTGTCGGCGGGGGCCGTCGGGCACAATGCCGTTTCTATTATGATTCCCTGTCATCGTGTTGTTGGTGCCAATGGAAGTCTGACCGGTTATGCCGGAGGCATTGATAAAAAATTCAGCTTTTAGTCCATGAAGGGGTAAATGTGGGGGGCGCCTGTTTGTTCCACGCAGGAGTACGGCGCCGTAAGCACGTGCCCCACTTCAATCGTTCCCAGAGTGGAAAAATGCGCAATGTGTTCTCCTTATAGAATCAGTATATAGTTTCACTTTTCGTTTTTAGGGGTTTTACCATACCTTAGTCCTGAATGATGGATAGCCGGTGTGGTAGAATGCGTGATAAGAAATCAGGAGGTGAAGAGTAAATGGAAACAATATTTTGCGGCGAGGCACAACCCCCATACATCGCTTTACCCTGCCGGATGGATGAACTGAGAGGGATTGTACTGACTGCGTTGTATGTCACCTACAGTCAAGGCGGAAAAGTGACGATGGAAAAACGATTGACGACGCAACTGTCGAGGATGAGTCTATCATTGTTCGCCTGACCCAGGAGGATACACTTCTGTTTGGGGCGAGATCGAATGTATGTGTCCAAATTCGTCTGCGCACAGTGGCGGGGATGTGCTTGCATCGAGATGATAGAAGTGCCGGTAGGGGCGATTCTGAAAGACGGTGTGATCTAATGCAGACAAAATGTGATTTTCAGCGGCACGGGCGGCTGTTTTTCAACGGAATTTTACAGCTTGAATGGAAACATTTCCAGGCGGTATTTGACGGTGCCTCATCTCAGCGGGTGTATGAGGGACTACGGCGGCAGTTATGATATAACGCCGATGATTACTGCCAGCGCCTGGAGACAGCAGACAAGCATATGCTGGACGATGTGTTCATCCGCACGATACCGACGCAGGAGATTGCCAACGAGGCTGGCGGCACGACATTTGTAGTAGGAGGAGAGTAAGCATGGCATATAATAAGGTGGTTTACGGCGCGCAGGTCCTGATTGATCTGACCGCTGATACAGTAGACCCGGAGCATCTGCTGCTAGGAAAGACAGCGCATGATCAGAGCGGAGAGGTTATCACGGGAACCTGCAGTTATGATGCAGACACCGGAGATGCGACTGCGGCGGCATCGGATCTCTTAGCGGGAAAAACGGCATATGTGGACGGTGCAAAGGTGACGGGGACGATGGCAGACAAAGGGGCGGTCACCGGTACGATTGCGACAAAGGAGGGCGATATACCGTTCCGGCAGGCTATCATAACGGCAGAGGCAAGGTGACCCTCCGCCACAGAGCAGGCAAAGATCATTCCAGGCAACCTCAAAAGTGGTGTGACCATTTTGGGGTGTCCGGAACTTACAGGGGCTGCAAAAATTCAGGCTCAAACGAAATCCATTGCGCCGACTACATCTCAGCAAATTGTCCAGCCTGATACCGGCTATGATTACCTGTCCCAGGTGACCGTGGCGGCCATTCCTTACAATGAGGAGAGCAATGCGGCAGGAGGGACAACCGTGACGATTGGGCGTGATAAAGTTTGCCAGTCAACAAAGTGATTTATGGCGGCAGTATACTTATTGACTTGTCCGAGGACACCGTTTCTCCGGACAAGTTGCTGTCGGGATTTACAGCCCATGACAAAACCGGAACCCAAATCACGGGAACTGCGGTGCCGGGGGGTGGAAGCCTTCCAGATGAGATAGTGGCAGGGGATACACCGGTGCTGGCGAACTGGTCAAGCAAAAAAAGGTGAGCAGTACAACGGAAACGGATACCGGACTGCTTATCACCGTCACAAAAGCCGGGACCTACCGGTTTAAAATTCCGTGCTACGCAGGGAGTTCCTACAGCATGAGCGGTGGTGGGACGGTTTACATCTACCAAAACGGAGTGAAGGTGGTCACTTGTACTTTTTGTCCAGTTCTGCCATCAATCTGCTTTCGGAAGAGATCGCCTGTGATGCCGGAGATACGATTTCCGTTTATGCGGCCGGTACAAGCAGCGGATGGAGTACGAGCAGCGTGACTGTATTTTTGCGTAGTTGCCTGTGTGGAATGGACAAACGGATTCTGAATATAAAATGCATTGATCTGGAAAGAAAAATGCTGTATTTCATATTAAGTGAAATACAGCATTTTTCGCTGAGACCAGATAAAGGGAAGACAGGACCTTGCGGTCAAGTCGGGAAGAGGATAATTCTATCAAGTAAAAATAGCTGTTATGATTGTTTTTGAGGGACTTTAATGCTATTATTACAGGTAAGAAAAGGCCGCCACGGTCTGCGCAGAGGGATGCTTCGGCGGGGAAAATCGAAAAGGAGTATGAACCAATGAACATCAGAGATCTTCTCAAGCCGGAGTCTGTCCTCATAAATGCGAACGTGGAATCCAAGGAGCAGGCAATCACTGCTTTGATCGATCTGCACGACAGGGTGGGGAATCTTTTGAACAAAGAGGCTTACACCCAGGCAGTCCTGAAGAGAGAGGCGGAATGCGTAACCGCCATGGGGAGGGAATGGCGATCCTGCATGCGAAAAGCGATGCCGTGAGGCATCCCGGACTCGCGGCAATTACGGTTCCCGCAGGGATTGATTGCCATGCGCTGGACGGTCAGCCGTCCAATCTGATCTTTATGATCGCAGCGCCGGTGGACGGAGACCTTCATCTTGAAATTCTGTCCGGATTGGTCTCGTTGCTAATGGACTCTGCCCTCCGTGAGAGGCTCCTCCAGGCCAATTCGCCGGAGGCATTTCTGGAGGAACTGGGGAAGGCTGAGACCGAGAAAGCCCAGTAGAAAGTGAATCTAAGAGCGCTACAGAAGCAGTAGAATCAAGATAGGGACAAGAGGGATATCATGGTATCTAAAAAAACAACCGTCGTCAATGCAGACGGCTTTCACATGAGAGCTGCCGGCGACTTCGTCAATGAGATGGCGAAGTTCAAGAGCAGCATTACGATTTTTTCCGCCGGCAAAACCGTCAACGGGAAGAGCATTATGAGACTGATGGCGGCAGCCTTGAAGCGCGGTGCCGAGTTGGAAATTAAGTGCGAAGGAGAAGACGAGGAAGCCCAGCTGGAAAAAGCCTGTGAAATGATCGAATCCGGATTTGGCGAAGTATAAACCTTGCGGGGAGGGGCATCAAATGCTGAAGGGAATCGCTGCGTCGGAAGGCATCGGCATTGGCCGCGCTGTTATCATAGCGCCACAGGAAATCACATATCAAACTGGGCCTGTTGCGGACATAGAACAGAGAAAGCCCGTCTGCACAGGGCGATAGATGACTTTATCAGTTACACCGAAGAGTTAGCTGGGAAGCTGGAAGAGACTTTGGATGCAGAGAATGCGGATATCATAAGGGGCCATGTCACCATGTTGAGCGATCCGTTTATGATAGAGGAAATGGAGGAACTGATCGCCGGGGGCAATCTGCGGAAGCCGCAGCAGAATCGGTTCTTGATATGTTTCAGGGACTTTTTCAGAGCGCTGAGGACGAACTGACCAGACAGCGTGCCACAGATGTGGAGGATATCAAGCGAAAACTGCTGGAGATTCTTTTGGGAATGGAACAACTTGACCTAAAGCATCTCCCGGATCATACGGTTCTAGTGGTCAGCGATCTCGCTCCATCCGTGACAGCCGAGATGGATCACGACAGCGTCATCGGTGTCGTTACGGAAAACGGCGGTATGACTTCACACTCGGCCATTCTCTCAAGGGCGTTGGAGATTCCGGCGGTTCTCAGTGTCCCTGATGCGCTCTCTAAAATCAAAGATGGACAGAAACTCATTGTTGACGGCACAAACGGCACTGTTATTGTGGATCCGTCCGCAGAAACAACGGTAAAATATCAGACGTGCCGCGATGACTACATACGGGAAAAGGAACTTCTGAAGGCATTTCAGGGGAAAGCCACCGTTACAAGAGACGGAGATCCCCGCCAGGTTTTCTGTAACATCGGAAATCCGAAAGACGCGGAAAGCGCTGCGGAACATGACGGTGAGGGCATAGGCCTTTCCGAACGGAATTTCTCTTTATGGATCGTGATGCGCGCCCGGATGAAGAGACGCAGTATGCGGCTTACCGGCAGGTTTGCGAGACGCTGAAGGGCAAAAACCGTCATCATCCGCACTTTGGATGTGGGAGGAGACAAGGACATTCCGTACATCCATATGGAGAAAGAAGAGAATCCATTTCTTGGTTATCGCGCCGTGCGCTACTGTCTGAGCAATCAGGAAGCCTATAAGATACAGCTTAGGGCGTTGATTCGAGCGGGAGCAGACACCGGTGGAAATCTCCGGATTATGATTCCGATGGTGACCACTGCCACCGAGATTCAGACTGTACGTAGGTTGGCAGAGGAGATTTGTCGTGAAACCAGACTTCCCATGCCTGAGATCGGGACTATGATCGAAACGCCGGCGGCCTTTATTATGGCGGATGTTCTGGCCAAATACAGTGATTTTTTAGTATCGGCACCAATGATTTGACCCAATACATTATGGCGGCTGACAGAGGTAACAGTAGTGTGGCATATCTTTTTACAAAGCTTACGACCCGGCTGTGCTGCGTGCCCTTCTGGGCTGTCATCACAGCTGGTGGGTGCCGGCATACCGGTCGGCATGTGCGGCGAAGCGGCCGCAAGATCCCTCCTGATTCCGCTGCTCATCGGATTTGGGATGGAGGAGTTTTCGGTTTCTCCGCCGCTGTCCTTAAAACGCGCCGTGAAATCAGTCGGTGGACAGTGACAGAGGCGAAAAAGATTGCAGATCATGTATTGACTTTGGAGACGGCAGACGAAGTCGAGCGATATATTGCCGGGGTAGGGAAAGCGATAATCGTATGAAATGACGTTCTGCCCGAATATGAAACTCCGCGTCATGGCGCGGAGTTTCATATATCTTTGTTTGATTGTAAAATATAAAACAATCCGTAATTTTACTGAAAAGCGGTTGATGCACTGACGCGGCGTACCTCTACTGCTTATTTATGCGGCAGTTCGTTCAACTCGTTTTCGATAAAATTTGAAAAAGTAAGCCAGTGCCTCTTCCTCGCGTTCACCGTCACAGATCAGAGTCACTTCTGAGCCACACTTCAAATAGTTTGCCATAAGTTCGACTACATTTTTTTTGCGTTAATATCCTTATCCTTGTAGTGAATTATGGTCTTACAACAGTAAAAACTGCCCAATTTATCGCTGAGCATGACTGAGGGAAGCATATGCAGTCCGTATTGGCATGTGATCGTAACGTTCTTTGAAACCATGGTTCTCTTCTCTCCCACCATCATTATGATAAAGCCTATAATAAAATTACCTTTTATTATAATCCACAGGCAGGAGATTGTCAATAAATTCCGGTGCCGCGTCAACTTACAGTCAATTATGAGTGATGTCTTTTGTCCAAAACGTTCGATATTTGAATGGATTATAGTGCGACAGTTAAAGCGTCGTGTCAAAGTAGTGGCATGAAAATTCCCCATATTGGTTATAATCGTCGATTGTTACTGAATCCTTGTTTAATAGGTTAGCCACCCTGACAAAATCAAAATAACACATTGATATGTTCCCATTAACGGAAAACTGGCATTAAAGCTGAGTAGACACAATTGCTGACACCAAAAAAAGCTTGAAAATCAAGGCTGTACTTTTGACATCAAACAAACCGTCTCAACATGGCACGAGGAAAATGAAAAGTACGTCATTTCCCCGTATCTGTTCTCGGTAAATATATCGACTACTATTTTTGGGGGTTATCTGTTCGTGGAAACAAATCAATATTCTTCTCGAATTACAATATTCTATAGTCTTCTATTGTTCCTATTGGCTTAGCCATTTGCTTATCAAACAACACAATGTTTTTCCCAGTCGGACATACCGTGCTACCATAAACGATACCATAATAACCTAACGAAATATAGTATTGAGCCATTGTTTGAAACGGCGCATAAGTAATTGCTTTATTATCCGACACATCAAGTGGAACAAAGATTTGTTCTGATAATAATTTTGTATAAGTGTACACGGTCCAACGGATAAACAGATCTTCAAACTCTTTTTTGTTGGTAATCATTTTGGGAACATAGCCTAATGCTTTGGCGATTTTTACACCTTTTTCACCTGTGCTTGTCCATATTCTTCTAGGAGGCATTCAATTCTGCATAAGAAATGTCATCAGAAATCGTTAGGGTCAACCAGCTTATAATCATCATACTTGGTATCGAATTGAAAATGGCAAAATCGAATCTGTTTCCTGATTTAGCACGGCATTCAAGCTGTGCACAGTCATGAATACCATTATCATCACCAATTGCCAAATAGAGCCATTCCACTCCAGGAGGGCTAAAAAACGATTATCTTCTTTAATGAACTCTTCTTTTGGAAGGAAGCGGTCATAATTTGGAATTTCATCATCCCTTAATATCGCGCCTCTTCCGATTATTTCATGTTTCAAATCTTTAATTGCAATTGTCTTGTGGTCAATACCAGAGTGTCTATGGAATAAATCATCATATACCTTTTAAAAAAATTTGCTCCTTCGCTTTATCAACCTCTTTATAAGAGAACAGTTCTTTCGCCAAGCAATCTCGAAACTCATTCCAAGTCTTTCTAATAGTTTTCTCACTATTTTCTATATCACTAAAATTAAATATATTTCCCATAAGTTAAGAACCTCTCAATTTCTCAGTAGACATTCCTCTTCTGAATATTAAGTGCGTTTTCCATCATGCCAATTTTTTTCTCCATCCGGCAGAACAAACGCCTGCTCATAGCCTACGCCCAGCGCCTCCGCAATCTCCATCATTTCCTCAAAGGAAACCGTGCCGCGTTTCAGCTTTTGTTAAAATTCTGTGGTGTCTGCCCGATACGCCGACAAAGCTCTGCCCTGACTGATATTCATTTTTCTCACATAACTGCCTTATCATATCCGATGTTGTCACCACGCACCTCCATCACTATATCTCTATTATAAACCTTTTGGTTGATAAATGCAAGGGTTTACACAAAATAAGAAAACACCCTGCCACCTGTTTCCAAGTCGCAAAGGTGCTAACTGTTCTGTGCTTACAGCCCCACATCCGTTTCCAGCCCCGATTTGAATTCCACCACAGCCTTGTCCGCATGCAACGTCACTTTCTCGATTAGCCGCCTTACCAATTGCTCGTCATACTCCAGCGGTGTATCTGCCTGTTCCTGCAGGAAAGTTTTCATTTCCTCAATCCGCTGCCGCCTGCCATCCCGGTCGGCTTCCCTCATCAGGATATCCTGCCGCTCCTCCCAGGAAGTCTGTCTATCTCATCTGCTACCTTTGAGTAGTCCTTTTTTGCATTCGCCAGATTTAGAAGTTCTTTTGCTGCTCGGCCAGCCTGCGGTCGATCTCTGCAATTTCATCATCCGCGCCGCCCCCCAATGACTGCCTCTATATTCTCCTCCAGGGCGGAAGGGAAAACCTCCCTGCCGCCAAGAACCCCGTTGTTGATGGCTCTCGCCACCGCATCCTGCAGGTCTGATTCCTGGATGGTCGGTGCATCTTCGGACCATGTTCCACCCTGGTGCAGCAGCGCACACCGTAGAGTGCTTGCCCCGGTTGTTCCATGCGATTCGGCGGTAAATATCCCCGCACCTGGAACGTAGTAGACGATGCTCGACAACGCATATTTGCTGCTGTAAACCCGCTTCTTCCTATCAGAACCGCTGTGCAGGTTTGCCCGACGTGCCATTTCCTCCTGCACCTGCATATAAAGGTCACGGGGGATAATTGCTTCATGGCTGCCCTCCACATAATATTGTGGGACAATGCCGTTGTTCTTAACCCTTTTCTTTGAGAGGAAATCTACCGTGTAGGTTTTCTGGAGCAGGAGCATCCCCCGATGTACTTTTCATTCCGCAGGATTTTATGCAGGGGTGGTCGGACGCCACTGCGCTTTTCCCGCCGCCGTGAGTATCCCGTCTGATTCCAGCCCCTTCCCGATCTGCAGGAGGCTTGCGCCCCCAGGTACTCCCGGTAGATGCGCTTCACAATTTCAGCCTCTTCCGGCTCGATGACCAACATCCCTTCCTCATCCCTTAGCCGAGGAAGCGGTTGTGGTTGACCTGCACAAGCCCCTGCTGGTATCGGAACTGCAAGCCGAGCTTCACGTTCTGGCTTAAAGACTGGCTTTCCTGTTGTGCCAGTGATGCCATGATGGTCAGCAGGATTTCGCCCTTTGAATCCATCGTGTTGATGTTTTCCTTCTCGAAAAACACGGGAATATTCTTGTCCTTTAGCTGTCGGATATATTTCAGGCAGTCCAAGGTGTTTCTGGCAAAACGGCTGATGGACTTCGTAATCACCATGTCGATTTTCCCTGCCATGCACTCTTCAATCAGAAGATTAAATTGCTCACGTTTTCGGGTGTCAGTGCCGGACAGACCATCATCCGCAAATATGCCAGCCAGCTCCCATTCAGGATTCTTCTGAAATATAAGCCGTGTAGTGTTCAATCTGTGCCTCGTAGCTGGTGGCCTGTTCATCGCTGTCCGTAGAAACACGGCAGTAGGCGGCAACGCGCAGTTTTGGCCGTTCTTCATCTTTTTGCGATTCCCCACACGCTGCCGTGCAGGGATAATCGTCGCATTTGCGTTTTTGTTTACAGCCATCCGCTATCCCTCGCTTTCAATCAGGCTGTAGGCATATTCTGCCTGCAGGAACGGATCATCATATTTCCGTTCCGCCTGGCGGGGCGCGGAATGAAACCGGAACCTCAATTTTTCTCCCTGTCCTTCCGGTTCCCGTATCCTGCCCAGGGACTCCGCCCTCCGCAGGCGCTCCGCCTCCCACTTTATCAAAAAGTCTCCCGGTCGATAATCGCCGGGTAATAATCATCCCCTAAGGTAATGTGGATTTTTGAGCATCCTGGAAACGCCGCCATGAAACATTTTCAGCCCTGCTTTGCCGGCAGCCGTAGTAAGGCTTTCGCCATCAAAGGTAATACTCAAAAATCTGCCGTACCTGGTTTGCTGCCTCCTCATCAATGACAGCCTTGCCGCCTTTGATTTTGTAACCATAAAGGTGTATGCCCCATCTATCTCACCAGCCTTTCTTTTAATGTAAGGCCGCATTTCAATTCAAACCCGATTTCCGTGCGGGAGTATACCACGACCCTGTCCACATATTCTTCAAACAGATCCCCGTCAAAATCTGACGACATTTCTGCTTTTGGAAGCAAATTTCAGCAGACGGCTGACTTCCTCCAGTCTTCATCAGATTCCCGTTCAAAACCCGCGAGAGGAATCTTTCTGCCTCTGCAGGTTTTCAAGCTCCGTTTCCAGCGCATTCTTTCCTTGTTGAAAAGGGCGGGTTCCAGATAGCCCTTCGTCATCAGCCCTGTCAATACCCGGCTCCGTTCAGCGCTTCTTCCATCCGGCTTTCCAACTCCGCCACCTTGGAAATCGCCCGTGTCGTTTGCACTGCGCAGGGCATCAAAAGGGGACGCAGGATTGTCCTATGGCCATAGAGCAGCTTGTTCATCATGGTGATGAATGCTGCCTCAATTGCATCATTTCGTATGAACTGCATGGAACACGCCTTAATCATTTCAATGTGTCTGGAACAACACCATGCAATGTATTTCTGGTGGGTGGAGTAATGGATGCGCCGTTTGAAGGTGCTACCGCATTCCGAGCAGACGATCCGCCCGGAGAACGGATACCTGTTCTGGTACTTGCTTCCCCCTTGTAACACCTTTTTTCCTTGCCCCTCTGCCCGATTACTGCCGCCACAGCTTCAAATGTCTCCCTGCTCACAATGGCGGGGTGATGGTCCTCCATGAAATACCTGTCCCTCTCGCCGTAATTATGGTGGCGGTTGAATTGGCTGTCCGTGTAGGTCTTCTGGAACAGGATGTCCCCGGTGAACTTCTCATTCGCCAGAAGTCCCCGAACTGTCGTAGCTGTCCAGCTCCCGCCTTTCCTGGTCGGAACACCCCGTTCATTCAGCTCGGAAGCAATTTTATGCGTCCCTTTCCCGGCGAGAGCCTGCTCAAACATCCAGCACACAACTTCGGCCTGTTCCTCGTTGACCACCATCTGTCCGTCCACGTTATCGTAGCCGTAGGGTGGATAGGCGACCTTGAAAGTGCCATTCTGGAAACGCTTCTGCGCCGACCATTTGTTGTTTTCTGATATGGAAACAGACTCGCTCTCCGCAAGGCTGCTCAAAATGGAGAGCATCAGCTCTCCTTCCATTGACTGCGTGTTCAGGTTTTCCTTTTTCAAAATAGACGAAAACCCCGATATCGAGCAGCCGCCGGACAAGCTCCAGGCAGTCCAGCGTGTTCCGTGAAAAAACGGCTGATGGACTTTGTAACGATGAAGTCAACCAGCCCGTTTTCACAGTCGGAGATCAGCCGGAGCAGTTCATCCCTGCCTTCTGTCTTAGTTCCGGTCACGCCTTTGTCATAATAAACGCCGGCAAACCCCATTCCGGGTTTGCCTTGATATAGGATTCATAATGCGTTTTCTGCGCCCAAGGCTCACAAGCTGGTCATCGCTCGCCGTGGAAACACGGCAGTAGGCAGCAACACGCAGTTTCGGCATCAAGGCATTTGCATTGTCCTGTTCGATTTTAGTTATCCTTTTCATCAACTCACCTCGCTTTCCGGTAGGTCACATATTCGCTCTAAACACCCATAATATCAAGTCATTTTGGGCATAATCTCAGCTAAATATGGCGAGAAAGTTCGGCGGTTTTTCTCGGGTTATTTTGTTGAATTCATCCACAGAAATCATTCCGTCATCGAGCATGGATTTCAACAGGTTTTTGTGCCATATGGTATCCATATTCCGAGCGGAGCGACCCGGTTGTCGCCGTCTTTATTTCAGGAACAGGGATTTCCTTCTCCTCTGTAATCTTCGTCACCTGCATGGCTATCCTCCTTTGGAGGACTCCGCACTGCCTTCAAAATCCGCCCTCCATATCTACGGAGATTTCCGGGCGGGTTTGATGAGGTGTTTTCTGTAAAACGGCATAAAAAACTGCCCACGGCACTTTTTACATGCCGTGGGCTTATCAAACTCCCTGCAATTACAAGTTATACTTTCTTGGCGTAATCAAGCGAAATCCATCCATCACGATTTTTCTGATAAGATTTCAGAAGCCCCCATTTTGAAGCTCCGTTCCGTTTGCCTCCTCGACAATGGTAAAAAACACCCTTTGCCCGTATATTTCCCGGTCTTGGCGCAGTCCGTACCCGGTCCTTTACGGATGTTGAGGTCGGAAACCTCCACCTTTACAAGATACGGCTTGAATGACGCAGCAGAGGTATAACGCTTTCCCGGATTCATCAAATACGGAATAGCCGGGATTATCCTCTGCACACTTCTTCGCATTGGAAAGTGACTTGAACGCACCTTTTCTGCGATTTGGCATCCGCCCAGGTCTTGCGGACGCGGTACCATGCCTCGGCAGTCTTGTCTGCGCCTCCGGCTGCGGAGAGGATAGCTTTCAGGATGACCAGAATTTTTGCTCCGTATCCGGTGCCTGCCGCCCATCCTTTCCCATCCGGGTTCTCCCTGCTGCCCAAGCCATTCCACATATTCCGCACTGCCTCTCGTGACATACTTGAAACGGGGGATCGATGCACTCGTTTTTCAGGGCATCCTTGGAAGCATAGGCTTTCAAATGCTGTATCTGCGCACGGATACCGAGCTGCGGGGTATCAAAGGAGTTTCCTTTCATACCATTGGAAGTGACACCCAGCATGGCAAACAGCGCCACGCCGCCCTCTGCCTTCAGATAGGTACGCTTTGCCACGGCCTTTGCAGCGGCAGTATCTGCGCAGATAAAATTTGCTCCGCTTGTGTATTTGATACAGGCTGGTTCGCACATCTCCACCCCAATCATACTATCATTTCCGCTTCCCTTACTACCAGAGCCGCAATGCCACCCCCGGTGGTCCCACGGAAGCGTCTGGTAAACGGTCCCGTCATTTCCGTCAATGAAGCCATGTACACAGGCGCTTGTAAAGTCTGCCCTGTTCCAACTGTTGATAAATACAGATGCCCTCGGCTGAGGGCATCCCACGGAATGGAGCATCAGCCCCTTTACCTTTACCGTAATTTTTCGCCCTGCCGTATAGCAGGGATTTCTCGTCAAGAATGACTGCACCAGTTTCATAATCACTTATCCCCTTTTCATTTTCTGGTCCATGTCAGCTGCTCCAGCACCGCCTTCATCTGCTCCGCCGGATTGAAGTCCCAGATGCGCTGCATTCTCTAAAAGGCTTACACCCTCATTTGAAATAT
>VOFI01001961.1_pt1 | contig 17481 bp, 27 predicted proteins | sample 5384131 | NCBI WGS metagenome assembly VOFI01 (sample SAMN12384728, study PRJNA508395) | human gut metagenome | isolation source: healthy gut H | host: Homo sapiens
TTACTAAAGAAATAGATTCCGCAGCAATATTCCATTCCAACTTCACACACCTGCCAATCCGCTCGCAGCAAAGGGTACGGTAGCTGCTGCGTTTTATTCTACCTTTTATTTTATCATATGTATAATATTTCCACAAGTAAAATAGTCAGATAACCAACCCTTTCAATCGTTCTGTTAAAACTATTGAATCATAGATAGTTCCGCAATTTTATCGTGCGTTATAATAGAAAGGGCAGAATACACCTTGGCATGTTCTGCCCCTTTGTTATCACTCTATTCGAACAGCTTATCGTTTTATATCAGCCTTATTTTAGGCGGTTCCGGTGCACAGCGGCATGGCAGCGGCTTCTGCTTGCATGGCGGCTCCGGCTTGCATGGCGGCTCCGGCTTGCAACAAATATCACATGGTTTTGGTCTACATGGCGGTTCCGGCTTGCAACAAACATCGCATGGTTTTGGTCTACATGGCGGTTCCGGCGGACACGGTGGATATGGCGGATATGGTGGTTCCGGCGGATACGGTGGTTCCGGCGGACATGGTGGATATGGCGGATACGGTGGATATGGCGGATACGGTGGTTCCGGCGGACATGGTGGATATGGCGGATATGGTGGTTCCGGCGGATATGGTGGTTCCGGCGGGTATGGTGGTTCCGGCGGGTATGGCGGATACGGTGGATATGGTGGTTCCGGCGGGTATGGCGGACAACAAGGTCCCACACACGGGCATGGAGCTAAACCTCCACCCATATAGTCAGGCGAGTCGTTGTTATTGTTATTGTTATTGTTGTTATTATTGTCGTTATTATTATTGTTATTATTGTTGATACTGATGCCAAACTGTCCGCCTTCGACTTCTACATTCGTGCACGCAGGATACTCGACACAGATGCAAAGACTGGCAGTCAGAGTAATCGGTTCATCATCAAAAGCCGTACCAATTGGCTGATAATTCAATGCCGTACTCTGTGCCTCCAACCCGATAACCCGAGTAATCGTCCCTGAAAACGATGCGGAAAGAGTAAAACATGCAAACTTTCCTGAATTCGCAGAGCGATATAGAATTCCTGCCCAATAGCAGGATCTCCTATTGGGTTTCCACAGAAGTCCATGTAAGACCAAGAATAGGCTCCATCACAATCACAGAACGGGGTCAGTGTAATTTGCGGCTGGCCTGCAAAACTAGATTGAATACGGAAAGGGCCGATTAATAGTCTTCCGCATATTGTGCGGACTTCGTTGGGACATCCCTGGAAGACAAAATATGACTCGCTTCCATCTGTCGGTAAAGTACTCTGATTACAGCAGTTTAAAAAAGTACTGCCGCCACAGCAGCTTGCGATAGAAGCGGTCAATCCTTCTGGTGGATTCGATTCTGCGTCTACGTACTGACCTGCAAGATCGAGAAGCGCAAGTACAGTTGCTCTCATTCTATCAGATTTGGGATGAGGATCTCCCGTCGTACAATCGAGGAAATATACTTCATCTAAAGAAATCTGTCCCAGCAATACCCAAAGCGCGATTTGTACCGCTGCATAAGCATCATTGTCATCCAGTACAGGACTTGCCGTCGGATCTACTCCTGCCAGAGCAAAGGTATCATTAGCACTGACAGAAGGGAAAGCGTTAGCCATAATCCAGCCAAACATTTCCTTCTGACGTTCAGTGGCTCCAGGAAAGAGGGTTTCAAATGGTCTGCTTTCATATGGAACATCATTGTATGGTCCATCGGCAAATTTGTCCAGACAGTATACTAATTTATTTTGACTGCCTAAAAAGGTTTCCAAAGAATTGAAATATCTGATTGTGGTCATCTCTTTTTAAACGATATCTTGACGCTGCGGTATAATCCAAGGCGCAGTAACTTTTCTACGCTGGGATTACCACCTACGGTTCCGCTGATATCATTGCCGGAATAGATGATAAACGGCCTTGATATATTTGAAGCTTTTGTTTCAAGCACAGTAATTCCTCCCTATATGAATTTAGAAGAAAGTTCTCCATGATTAATATATGCAAGGCAGAGGGATAACGGTACGTTGTCAGGATATTATTCCTCTGTATTAAACCTTAATTGACCGCTTTACGCAAATCACTAAATGAGACGTGTTCATAAGCGTGCGTATATCATTTTGGATCTTGCAATATTTGACACAGCGCATCACAGTCTTCCTGCCCCATTTTGCAGTCGGAACAACAGGATAACGAAAATTCCATCGTATTTTTCAATAGCCATTTTGTTGACATGCAGGCAAAATAAACATTCACCAATCTCAATGTACTTAGTTCTATTGCTGCCTGGATCTATCAACGTGAAGCATCTGAAGACTGTCAGCCTCTGTACTTTCAAATAGTGCTGTAATTATATCTGCGGCGATGACTCTGCACCTGTAATCCTTGTGAACGGCAATATGTGGAATACACGAATAATGCCTTGTTATGGAAAGTCCCTTTAATTTGTACAGTTCAAAAGCGGCTTTATTCTCTTGAAGACCTTCCAACTTGAAAAGTATAATTCGGTCGGATTACATGCATAAGAAAAAGAGGTCTTTCACACTGCCATGGGCTAGAGCAAAAACCTATTAATTACATTCCAAGCCTCGTCACTTAATCAGTCCTTGCAAAACATCTGCGCTTTGATGCATACAGCCATTTGCTTCTATATAATTTCTGGACAATAGAAAAGGCAGGGCATGTGAAATCATGCCCCCTGCCTTTTTGGATTTGTTTATACTCATTTTATCACGTTTTATAGCTAACGATGTTTAATTCATTAGGAAAGTCTAACCACGGTCAGTGATGCGCCGTTGCCGCCCTGAAGAACTGCTGCTCCTGCCAGGCCAAAGAGCTGAAGTTGAAGAGTATCTCCTGCAGTCAAGGTTGCAAAGGTTGTTGCCGAATACGAGCTGACTGATACGGCCGGTGAGAAAGTGGATCCGGCCAATGCAGTACCGTTACGCATAACACGAGACGACATTAATAGCCCTGCAGTAGTCGATACACGATAGGTCACCATATAGGTTCCCGTAGCTGGTACAGTAAAGGTGGTATTCCCAGCATCTACTGTGAAGCCGTCTAAAACCTGATCATTTGGAAGAGGAACAGTCGTTCCTCTAAAAGAACAACAATGGTAGCTCCATTGGTATTGAGTGCATTCATACTATTGACTGTCGCAGTAGTTCCGGTTGGACCGGTCGCTCCCGTTGCTCCTGCTGTACCTGCTGCACCCGTTGGACCGGTTGCTCCTGTTGCTCCCGTTGCACCCGTTGGACCGGTTGCTCCTGTTGCTCCTGCTGCTCCCGTTGGACCAGTCGCTCCATTTGCTCCAGTTGCCCCTGCTGCGCCTGTTGGACCCGTCGCTCCCGTTGCTCCTGCTGTACCTGCCGCTCCTGTTGGACCGGTTGGACCGGTTGCTCCATTCGCTCCCGTTGCTCCTGCTGCTCCAGTTGGACCCGTCGCGCCTGCTGTACCTGCTGCTCCTGTCCGGACCCGTTGGGCCTGTTGCTCCCGCTGCTCCTGTTGGACCGGTTGGACCAGTCACTCCTGCTGTACCTGCTGCTCCTGTCGGACCCGTTGGGCCTGTTACTCCCTGCTGCTCCTGTTGGACCGGTCGCGCCTGCTGTACCGGCTGCTCCTGTTGGACCCGTTGGGCCTGTTACTCCTGCTGCTCCTGTTGGACCGGTCGCGCCTGCTGTACCGGCTGCTCCTGTTGGACCCGTTGGGCCAGTCCTCCTGCTGTACCGGCTGCTCCTGTCGGACCCGTTGGGCCTGTTGCTCCCGCTGGACCAATGGCTCCGTCTGCTCCGGTATTTCCTGTTGCTCCCGTTGGGCCTGTTGCTCCGTCTGCTCCAGTGTTTCCCGTTGCTCCTGTCGGACCCGTCGGTCCATCTGCTCCGTCTGCTCCGGTATTTCCTGTTGCTCCCGTTGGGCCTGTTGCTCCGTCTGCTCCGGTTGGGCCCGTTGCTCCCGCTGAACCAGTGGCTCCGGCTGCTCCGGTGTTTCCGGTTGCTCCTGTCGGCCCGGTCGGTCCATCTGCTCCGTCTGCTCCGGTATTTCCTGTTGCTCCCGTTGGGCCTGTTGCTCCATCTGCTCCGGTGTTTCCGGTTGCTCCCGTGGCTCCCGCGACACCGTCTGCTCCAGTGTTTCCGGTTGCTCCTGTCGGGCCGGTCGGGCCATCTGCTCCATCTGGACCAGTATTTCCCGTTGCTCCTGTCGGACCGGTTGCTCCGTCTGCTCCAGTGTTTCCCGTTGCTCCTGTCGGACCCGTCGGGCCTGTTGCTCCTGTAGCGCCAGATCCAGGGCCGGTCGGGCCTGTTGCCCCAGTTGGACCCGTTACACCTACACCAGTGTTTCCCGTCGGGCCTGTTGGGCCAGTCGGACCAGTGGCTCCTGTTGGACCCGTCGGACCAGTTGGGCCATCTATTCCATCTACGCCGTCTTCTCCCGGTGCGCCAGTTGCTCCGGTAGCGCCATCTCTTCCGTCTCTTCCGTCTGCGCCAGTTGCTCCGGTTACACCATCAACTCCGTCTCTTCCATCTGCACCAGTTGCTCCTGGTGATCCACTAGCTCCCGTTGGGCCAGCTGGAAATTGTAAATATCAGATCTACGCCATCACGCGAAAGAGTTTCATCTACATTGGCATCTGTTCCAGGGTCGCCTGTAATAGTCCCGACAACCTTAATTATAGGTGTTGTTCCATCTTGACCTGCTGCGCCAGTCGCTCCCGTTGCGCCGGCTATGCCTGCAGTACCAGTGGGACCGGTTGGGCCGGTTGGGCCGGTTGGGCCTGGAGTCCCTGTACAGTGGTATACTGATAGCACATGCCATAATCCATATATCGACATCTTCCATTTATATTATAATTCATATATTCACATCCCTTTCAATTCGCGGCTATGCCGCACTTTTATAATATGACATTACGCGAAAGGGGGTCCATGAAATCAATGAGATTTTAATTTTTTATCAAAATATTTTTGTTGTGCAAAAAATGCCGATGCATTTGGTTTGTACTCGCCAGCTTTGTCATTATACGCTTTTGCCTTTTCTACTTCACCCAGTTTATCATAACAGACACAGAGCTGAATCGCCGGAATGTAGTCGTAACAGTCAGGGCAGGATAAATCCGCCCTTGCGATAATCCATCTGGCAGTCCAGCGCCGTTTCAAACCAAAAAGGCTGCCGTTTCAAACCGCCCTGTTTTCATAAAGCAGTCTCCAATTTCACAGCAGACTTCCGCCCTGGGAATATCGTAGAGCAAACTTCGAAAAAGCATCAGCAGCGCTTCGTCACTTTTGCCAGTCAGCATATAACACTTTGACGACATGATGCAGGCCTCGATTTTATCCTCCATCCATCCGTCAGGCAGTGACAAAAACGCCAAAGGCTTCAATCGCATCGTCATACAGCTGGTGATAGTACAACTCGCGAGAATAGTAATACTGTTCGCGCGCAGAAAGAATTCTGCCTTCTGCCAGCAGTTTTCTATAAATATTGAGATTGCGGTCGGGATCACCTGCACCAAGTTTCCTGTGGCAAATCGCAACATCAGAATATAGGAGGCTGCCATTCGGTGTAATGACTTCATGGACAGCTCCCTGCCATGGATGGCTTTGATCATTGCGGATAATTCTCTCCCGATAGTACCAGAACGATGGATTTCCGTCGTCATCAAAGGCAGTATTATAACGCATCATAACAATATCTGTGTCCAAGGTAAGTGTATTTTTGAGAGTTAAGAAATCCAATCGATCCTTCTCTTCTATCACATCGTCCGCATCCAGCCACATACAATATTCCATATTTGCTTTAGAAAAAGCATAATTTCTAGCAGCGGCAAAGTCGTCAATCCAGGCAAAATCAAAAAAACCTGGTCTGTATATTGTAAAGCAATCTGCTTTGTCGCATCTGTTGAGCCTGTATCTACGATGATTATTTCATCTACCAATCCTTTGACGCTGGAAAGACAGCGATCCAAAACGTCCTCTTCATCTTTGAGTACATGCATAAGCTGATTGTTATCATTCATATCCTCCTTCATATGCTGTATAGGCTTATATAAAGGCTATCTTGATATCATATGAAGGTCCCATCATAGTGTGAAAAAAAAAAGACCGCCTGATTCTTCGATCAGACGATCTCAACCCGCATTAAACAGTAGTCAAAACCCTGCTTGATACTCTGCAGAACCTCCACTTCCACTGGACGTTCAAATATATGTTCGAACAAAGCTTTGCTGTATCCTGCCGTGCAGTGACACCAGGTCAGAGACTGGTGAATACGTCCTTGTTCTAACATGGGACATTCACAAACGAACATTTTGGTATACAGCACTTTTCCTTCCATATACCAGCCTGCGCCACTCTCGTTAAGGACCGCTACCATGTTTTCCAAATCACAGCCGACAGACTCGTAAACTTCTCTTAAAGATTTTGCTGCCTCCTGGAGTCTGCCATTTTCATCGCAGTAACAGTCTTTGCGTATCTCGATGATTTCCTCTTTATCAAAGTGATCTTCCAGAGCTCTGCACATGTTTTTCAACCCACAATCCACGTTGATCCGCTCCTGCGTTAACAGCTAGCGGAATTAAAGCAAGAAATTCCTCAGCATCCTTCTTTGATATATGTTTTGTCAGACTTTTTTTCAGCCGTTCCATCTCCTCTTGTTCTAAAGTGGGACTGACAAAGTCCGGCATATTAAAATTCTTCATCTTCAATTCCTCCTATGTTTTAATCGGTCACAGAAGCGCTTCTACCCGCATTGCTGCATTCGCTTCTGCTTTTTACACCTATGACGGGAATTTCTAAATTGGCGTCTGTCAGCGCCGCCTTTAACTTTGTAATAAAGACGCCCTGCCCTTCTAGCTCCCGATTATCGTCGGAAGTGGTATTGACGCCGCAGCAAGGAGAACGATTGATGCCGACAATGCCGATAACCTCAAATCCGTGCTTGTGGTACTCGAAAATCTGTCTCATGACAAACTCCGTCAGCACCGAAAGCTGTGCGGACACAGACGGTTCTTGCATCGCTTTGCGAATACGTGTATTCTCAACTACGACTGGACTTTCAGCGCCCAAAACATTTCCTCTGTCTAATCCAAGGCAGCAGAGTTCCGGACAAGGCATCTGCACGATACCCACTTTTGCCTTCAGTAAGATTTGCAGAATCTCCTCATTGGCGCCCGGGTAATCTGCTGTACCGTCAGAAATTGAGTATTGATTGAGCAGGCAGTGTGCGACAAATATGACCCGCTTACTCCTCGCATCTGTAAACATATGATTTTCCTCCTGATTAAAATTCTATCTTAAGCGATTCCAAAGTATAAAGCCGATTTCACCGGCTTGTATCCCCATCTTCCCCAGCACTTGGCTGTAGGATATTCCATATCCTCTCCTTGCTGAAAGGCGATATTCCACTTTACCTCGCCCTCCATCAGCCGTGTAACAGTTGAGTGGTATTTCTACAAGGTGGACCAGCATGTTTTTTCTGCAGATATTTGAAAAAGGTTCAAAAGCCCAGAACTATCGTGGCGTCTCTTTTAGGTAATATGCTATCTTTCGGTTTCTGCTGTCACGGATTTCTCATAGAAACTGCAGCACAACGCCATTATATCATTCTTACGGCATCCTGTCATTTTTATTTTCACTGCACTATGGAAAGGATTTGAACAATACAGGCTGACAGCAAGGCGGTCACAGCGCCAATCAAAATCCCCTTGAGTCCTCCAATTACATGAAACCAAGGATCACGGTAGACTTGCTCCATGTCTTCTGTTCCCGGAATTCTCAGTTTCTTACTGTGGCAGAACAAACCAATATCCAATACGACGACATCGTAAACATTGACTGCTAAAAACAGCATAAACACATGGACATAGGCACTGTTGAAAGTCTTTGCGCCTGAGAAATAGGCGGTTAGACCCCAGAACAATTGCAAATAGAAATACAGCGCAGATTTTAACGGCAATATGGCGCCTCTCTATTTTTTTGGATTACACCCGCATATTGAGGCAGTCTTTCCACCCTCTCTCTGATGGACGGCGGATAGGACATGATCTGTTTAACAGGGTTTTGATATAGTGCAGGAAGGATAATCAGCGTTAGTGCGATACAGGCGATTATGCATTCAATTGCTAATAACATATTTTGCTCCTTTTATCAACTGTGGAGGCACACTTGTGCACTTATTTTAAACCTAGTATAATACCATCAGTTACTGAGAGCAATAAGTGAAGAAAAAGTGATACAAATATTTCATTTTGTGCCGCGGGAGGAAATTATGGAAATCAAGGAAGAAAACAAGACGAGGAAGTGGATCATAGACGCGCTCTTTGCCTTACTCAAACGACGAGATTATCGGGATATAACAATCAATCAAATTGTCAATCAGGCGGGTCTTGGCAGAAGAACCTTTTATCGTTATTTCAAATCAAAGGATGAGGTTATGGAGTATACGACCAAACTTCTGATGAATGACTTTGCAGCTAAAATCATCGCCAACAGCGCAGACACCTTGGAGACCGTCGCAAGATCTTATTTTGAATTTTGGGAAGGTTACATTGATATACTTCTTCTGCTCAATAAGGCACACCTGCTCTACTTCGTAGAGGATCATCTGCTATCTCTCATCTACGAAGCAGCTCTGAAGTCAGGACATGTCTCTGCCGAGATCAGCAAAGAAATACTGGAAAAACAATACGAACAGTATCAGTATGAATTTGCCTTTAAGCTGGCGGGATTCTGGAAAGTTACAATTCTCTGGTGTTCCGAAAGTCCGAGAAAAGACCAGAAGAAATGAGCAAAATCATCAGTGCTATCTTAAAATAAGGATTAACAGATTTTACCGGGCAAGTTTCAGTCTCTTGCCCTTGACACCATCTATAAGCAATGTTACTATTAGTAATACGAGGAGGATATGAGAAATGGACACAAATATTCTAGGCTTGTTAATGATCGGCAACTGGACAATCTACGAAATGCGTAAAATGATTGAAACAAATTTCACTTCAATCAGCAGCAGCAGTTTGGAAAGCATGAAGACTGCCATAAAGAAGTTGTTGGAGATGGAATGCATTACCTTTTCCGAGCACGTAGAAAACGGCGTTTAAAAAGGTCTATTCGATTACAACAGCAGGGAAAAAGAAATTCTTTTCTAACATCTCTGCACCGATGAAGTACAAAGAGAAGAATATGGAATTGAACAAGTTTTTCTTTTTTGGGTTTTTAGAGAAAAAAGAGGCTCAGATAACATCACTGGATTCTTACATCAAAGAACTATATCAGAACTTGCCATGTTGCAGAAAAATACAAGAGAGCGTCGGAGACAGCACCCAATTCGACGAAGAATATCTGGTTATGCTGCAGCAGTGCGGGGCTGAGCCAGAAATATTGAATCCAGATAACGGCAAGACCCCTTTAGAGATGATCGAGCAGATTGCCCAATACCAACTTGCTACCCTGCATCTGGGTTTAGCAAAGATAAAATTTGAAATTTCCTGGTTTGAGGAATTCAGAGAATCGCTGCACAAGAATAAGGAGGTGCCTCAATGATCGAAATCACAAATCTGACAAAGAAATTCCGTAATAAGAAGGGGAAGTAGTTGCAAACGAAAACATCTCTCTTTCGATACCAAAAGGTAAAGTCTATGGCATACTAGGACAGAACGGTTCTGGAAAAACCACTTTGATCAATCAGATTATCGGACTTTACAAGATTGAAGACGGCGAAATCTTCATCTCTGGAAATTCTGTCAAAGAAGATCCTAAAGCGGCCAGAACTCTCTGCTCAGTACAGACACAAGGGCAGCTGGCTTTTTGGTGAGCTGACCCCAAAAGGCAGTCAGACTTATGGGCGAACTGCGGGGCGGTAAGCCGGAAGAAATCGACGAACAAATTGATTACTTGTTCTCTGCCCTGGATATTTTGGAGTGGGCTAACACGCCAGGCAATCTTTTATCAGGCGGAATCAAGAGGCTGACCGCCTTTTTGTATGGCTGTTATCTGTGCCAAAGACTTTATTATCCTGGACGAACCGACCAATGACGTAGACCCTGTCAGAAGAAAGCGCCTTTGGCAGGAGATCAAGCGGATGACTGCCAAAGGCTGCGGTGTCATCGTAGTAACCCATAATATTCTTGAATTAGAAAGTGTAGCTGATATCGTCACTATCATCGACGACGGCAAGCTGATCTCTACAGGTACGATTACCGATATCAAAAGCCGCCTCTCCAATCACTTGAAACTGAATTTACACTACGACGATGAGGGCACAGCAGAAAAGCTCCGCATTCCAGAATGGGGCATATCGTCAAGCCACGGCGATGGCATGATGATAATAACTCTTGCTCCCGAAAAAAATAGACAGTGCCTTGGGAATGGGGCCGAACTCTCGTCACAGAAAAATCTATCGTCAGTTATTCCATATCAGATACCACCCTTGAAGACGTTTATATCGATTTAATCAAGAAAGGGGCCTAGAAATGACATTTACAAATCAAGTTTCAAGTATTATCAGCCTGCAGGCCAACAGACTGGGCGGAACCCTAATCTTCTATGCACTGCAGCAGATCATCATATCTCTGGGAATTACCATCGGCTTCACTTTTCTCTATGCTGATATAGACAAATCCACCATTTGTATCTTGCAACCGGTGCCCCCCACCATGATTTTCGTCACCTGCGGGTTGGCATGCCTGCCCATGCAGAACTCCACCGCAAAGACGGAAGGGCATTTAAATTTTTTAAAAACCCTGCCAGTCAACAGGCTTTCCATCGTCATCGCGGATACTGTCATCTGGTTAGCCGTTTCATTGCCCGGAATCATTATTTCTACCCTTTCAGCCCACTTTATCTTCCGGCCAGGATACTCTTTCAGCTGGCTAGTCATTCCGTCATGCCTATTAGCCGCCCTCACTTGTATTGCAATCGGCTACGGCTTTTCCTATGTGCTGAAACCAGAGACCACCTTGGTAGTCTGCATGCTGTGTGTGTTTGGCGCTCTGATGTTTTTCTCCCATAAACTTTCCAATGGATCGGCTGCCCGCCTGGATGCAGGTTGTCCACAATATACTGCCCATTGACTCCATGGCGCAGATTATCAGGTCTACGTTTGCTGGAACCATGTTCTCAGTCGATTTCGTTCATTACATCAAATTAAACATGGTGTGTTGCTGGCTATGGCGTAGTCGCTATCATGATAAATAAAAAATAAGTTCCTTTCCTACATATAAGGCACGCCAGTTACGCAGTATCAGGGCCAAATCCTAAACGGTTACGCTGTTTGCTGGTAAAATGGCCGTTTCTCCGTAACGGCGGGGGCAGGCAGACGCATCAGTTACGCAGTATCAGGGCCAAATCCCTGAACGGTTACGCAGCTTGCTGGTAAATTGGCCGTTCTCCGTAACGGCGGGGGCAGGCAGACGCATCAGTTACGCAGTATCAGGGCCAAATCCCTGAAACGGTTACGCAGCTTGCTGGTAAATTGGCCGTTCTCCGTAACGGCGGGGTCAACGCTGTTTCTGGTAAAAGTTAGGTCGAATAGACGCATCAGTTACGCAGTATCAGGGCCAAATCCCTGAACGGTTACGCTGTTTTCCTGATAAAATAGCCGTTCTCCGTAACAGCGAAGATGTGAAGAAACACGGCAGCATTAGCAACAAAACGCTTTGCTAGAGCCTCGGATACTTTTTTTGTGAATACAGGTCCGAAAATGGCGAGATTTTTCGTCAAAGATGTGGTATAATGAACACAATAAATTTCACGGTGTTACCGCAAGGAAGTGTTCATTGAATCATGACATTCGATTCTATTTTTAAAGGAATCGTCATGGTATAATGAACACAATAAATTTAAACGGTGTTACCGCAAGGAAGTGTTCATTGAATCATGACATTTCGATTCTATTTTTAAAGGAATCGTCATGGTATAATGAACACAATAATTTCACGGTGTTACTGCAAGGAAGTGTTCATTGAATCAAATCATGGAGAATAAAGGAAACGGCTTTGTATGCTGCTTTTTAAAACGAAAGATCCACGCTTTTGACGGTCATTTTTTTGTCGGCGTCCGCTCCACAGGCATCTACTGTCGCCCAATCTGCAGAGCCAAACTGCCAAAGCCTGAAAACTGCACCTATTTTTCTACAGCAGCGGAAGCAGAACAAAGAAGGCTTTCGCCCCTGCCTGCTCTGCCGCCCGGAACTTGCCCCAGGATCTGCACCGGTGGATGCGACGGTGTCACTCGCGCATCGGGCCGCAAGAGTTTTAGAAGAGAATTGCGGCAGCATTGAGAACTTGGAGGATCTTGCTTTTTCCATGGGCTGCAGTGATCGGCATTTGCGTCGTGTCTTTTCCGCCGTATATCACGTTTCTCCTATTCAGTACTTGCAGACCTGCCGCCTGTTACTAGCGAAAAATCTGCTAACAGATACGAGGCTTTCTGTTCTTGATGTTGCAATGACATCTGGCTTTCACAGTCTACGTCGTTTTAATGATATCTTCAAAAACCAGTACCAGCTCACCCCCACCGCCCTGCGTAAGCAGTCCGGCAATGGAGAGGAAATCCAAGGACAGGATAATATCACTCTTACACTTGGGTATCGGCCGCCTTACGGCTGGAAACAGTTGCTTTCATTCCTCGCTTTGCGAACAATTCCCGGCGTCGAAGTCGTAAAGAATGACGCTTATTTTAGAACGGTTCGTCTGACTGTGAGACAGAAAAAACCTTCTACGGCTGGATTCGCATAGAAAATCGCCCACGGAAAAATGTTCTGCAGGTGACGGTATCCGTCTCCCTTCTGCCTGTGGTGCCCCAGGTCTTATCACGGATACGCCATCTCTTCGATCTGTACTGTGATCCGGACGTCATTTATAAAAGTCTCTCCGTTATGAATGCGCTGCAGCCAAATTTATGCGTATGCGGTACACGGCTGACAGGCTGTTTCGACCCTTTCGAAATGGCCGTTTGCGCTGTACTCGGCCAGCAAATTTCAGTAAAAGCCGCAAGCACGCTGGCAGGACGGTTAGCACAAACCTTTGGACTTGCTATCGAAACAGGCATCGAAGAATTAACCCACGCATTTCCAACGCCACAAGACCTCCTTGCATTGATTGCCCCATTGAGGATACGTTAGGTCCCCTTGGCATTTCTGCATCAAAGTCAAAGACCATACTGACCTTGGCAAAAGCGCTGAAAGAAGGCGAGCTAAGTTTTCATTTTAACAGCGAGCCTCATATGGTGACAGCTAAACTGCTCGATATATCCGGCATCGGTCCATGGACAGCACAATATCTTTCCATGCGATGTCTAGGGCTGGACGGATGCCTTTCCCTATACCGACTATGGCATCAAAAGGCGCTGGCTCCACGAACTGAACAAGAGATTCTTGAGCTGGCCGATAAATGGCGTCCTTGGCGAAGCTATGCTGCAATTAATATATGGAATTCACTATAGGAGGAAAGTTAAATGTACTTTAAGATGGAATATATGTCCCCTTTGGGACCTCTGACAATGGCAAGCGACGGAAACGCTTTGATTGGCCTATGGATGGAAGGACAGAAGTACTTTGCCGCCACTGTACAAGAGGAAATGGCAGAAAGTGATGATCTCCCAGTCTTTAACGACGCCAAAAAGCTGGCTGGACAAATATTTTGCAGGCGGGAAACCGGTTCCTTCAGATTTGCCCCTTGCTCCTGCGGGCAGTGCGTTCCGTCAGGAAGTGTGGCAACTGCTCTGTGAGATACCTTATGGAGAGATTACCACTTACGGCCAGTTGGCCAAAGAAATTGCAAAAAACGGAACAAACCCGGCATGTCTGCGCAAGCCATAGGAGGCGCCGTCGGGCATAATCCAATTTCTATCATTATCCCCCTGCCACCGGGTCGTGGGATCAGCTGGCAGCTTAACGGGATATGCTGGAGGAATTGAAAAGAAGATCCAATTGCTGGCACTCGAAGGAGTGGATATGAGCAGCATGAGCATACCGAAAAAAGGGACAGCCCTGTAAACAGCTATGTATTCTGGAGTCTAATAATTAAAGAGGCGGGAATCGAAAATTCGATTCCCGCCTTTCGTGTTTTGCTGTCGTATAGAGTAAAGTCTTTATTTATTCAAAATCTCCGCCTTGCAGGTTGAAACGAAGGTTGGGTCACTTTCGTTTGCACCCACAAGAACCAGCATCCCAAATTCATTTATCAGTACCGTGCCCTGGGCAACAGTCTGGCCGCCAGCCTTGATACTGACGCCACTAGTGCCTGCCGGCAAATACTGTCGTACAGCATTTTGACAATCCGCACCACAGCCCTCTGGAGCCGGAACTGGCGCCGGAAGATAAGTGATTGTTTCATCATAGGTGGCGCTGGTTATTCTAACCGATACAATGCGGCAAATGGATACCGCCTCTTGAGGAACTCCTTGATTATTTACAATTTGGAATAATCCAGAATTTGGATTGATATTCGGGGCAGGCAATAATGATCCTGGACGGCCGCTAACATTGTCTCCGCTCTCCATTGCAACAATAATATTGTCATTTGGATAGAGAGAGATAATCTGCTGAAGAACATTCCTCATCTGCTGAACACAGAAACAATCAACTCCATTGCCTGTCGGGCCCGTTGGACCCGTTGGGCCTGTCGGACCGGTTGGACCCGTTGGGCCTGTCGGACCGGTTGGACCCGTTGGGCCTGTCGGACCGGTTGGACCCGTTGGGCCTGTCGGACCGGTTGGGCCTGTCGGACCGGTCGGGCCCGTTGGACCCGTTGGGCCTGTCGGACCGGTTGGACCCGTTGGGCCTGTCGGACCGGTTGGGCCTGTCGAACCCGTTGGACCCGTTGGACCAGTTGGGCCTGTTGGACCCGTTAGGCCTGTTGGACCCGTTAGGCCCTGTCGGACCTGTTGGGCCTGTCGGACCCGTTGGACCAGTTGGGCCTGTCGGACCAGTTGGGCCTGTTAGACCCGTTAGGCCTGTCGGACCCGTTGGGCCTGTCGGACCCGTTGGACCCGTTGGACCAGTTGGGCATCTCAGGCACATTGGTCTCGGATACCTGCAGCAATAAGGATACCCTGCACAATACATATTATGGAACTTCGATGGTGGCGCAAAATAGTAATCTATTTCTCCTCTTCCATACTCTCTATTAAAAATAATTCATGAAATCACACCCTTTTCAATTAGCAGTTATGACTGCTATTACACATAATATGCGATTATTAAAGAGGTGCGATTATATTCTAAATAAATTTATATCATAAACTACTCTCATGCGAAATACCGTCCCATAAAAGTTCTTTAGGACTTGCCTGTTTTCCAAGCGGCTTTTCAGCCTTATGCCAATTGAACAGTCTCAACGAGTATCTCCAGGTTTCTTAACTACCGGGAAACAAATAAACTGATTTTCACAAGAGTGTATGCTATAATCAGTAAACCAGGTGTTTTTAATGAATTATGCATACTGTTAAGTTGCTAATGAAAGAGGTGGAATAGATGCAAAATTTTTATACTGTCATCATACAACAATACTATTATATTGAACACAGGTGATGTGGGTGCAACCTCGGTGAGGAATACAAGAAGACGCCGCATGGCCAATTGATTCGCTGTATTTCCAAGAAGACCGGAAAAGAGCGGGTGGACTCTGCAAGATCTTGCAAATCAACGGTGAAACAGCTGTTGCAACAACCAATTACACAGCAAAGGAAATGACTGTAACCGTAGGGAACGTGGTAACCGGCCATCACGAATTAAACGGCTGGCTTTGGTGTGTCCCGCGCATCGGATAAAAAAATGGATGGGTTCCAAAAACTGTGTCTCAAATTAATAGAATAGATTTTGTCCACTTCCATGACCAAGGAACTGCCATTCGTTTCACAGATCCGTGTTGGATATCATAAATATGCCCACATGCACATACTACGATAAAAGAAATATGTCTGACTAATAGTTAGAATAGAGGGTGAGTTATGAAATTTGATGCAGTATATTATGAGCCGGATAGTCTTTCCTATGAATTGGGTAAACAATTAAAAAGATCAATTTACCGATTTGCCGTGGATTACCGATCGATAGTCACAATTCCATAAAAGAAATGCGTGAAAAAGAAAACGCCGAGTTTGGAAAAATGAAGCGAAATTTAATTATAGGCACTAGAAAAACTCACAAATATGTGGAGAATCAAAAAGGTGTCAGACTATTTAGTCCCCTACACCTCGTCTGGCTGCACCGCTATGTGCCTGTATTGTTATCTGGTCTGCAACTATAACAAGTGTGCGTATCTCCGGCTGTTTGTGAACCGGGAACAGATGCTGGACCGTTTAATCAAGAAAAGCCGCGGCAGTGAAAAACCCTTGACTTTTGAAATCGGCAGCAACAGTGACCTGGTTCTTGAAAATACCATAACGAGCAATCTCCTCACCATACCTCGCTTTGCTGAGGAAGGTGTTGGCAGTTTGACCTTTCCAACAAAAATTTCACATGGTGGACAGCCTTCTCGATCTGCCTCACAAAGGGAAGGTTATTTTTTCGCATGAGTGTCAATCCCAGCCTCTCATCAATCGTATTGAACTGGGCACATCTGATTTACAAAAGCGAATAGAAGACGTAAACAAAATGTGTGAAGCTGGTTACCCCTGCGGACTTTTTAATTGCGCCGGTCATGTTGGTAGACGGCTGGAAAGAACTGTACACAGAACTTTTAGAGCAGCTGCGTGGACGGTTTATCAGAAAAAGGTGAAAAAGGAAATGTTTTGGAGATCATCTTGATGACCTATTCCTATATCCATCGCGCCATCAACGGCGACGCTTTTCCCAACGCACCGGATCTATATGACAAAGAGCTGATGACAGGACGCGGCAGAGGTAAATATTGTTATAAGCCGGAAGAAAGAAAAAAGGCAGAAGAATTCCTGCGTTCAGAAATCAAACGGATTTTAGGCGATGTGAAGATTTTTGTACGTCAGTTAATGTGACTTAACACAGATTCTAATCAAAGGAAAGAATTAAAAAAGCAACAGGATTTCCTGAAGGAATGAACTCCTGTTGCTTTTTCTGTATGATAAGGTTATTTTGTCGTTGGCGGTGTTCCTCCGCATTAGATACGACTGCGTCAATTTGGATACAGGCTTGTTCAGGCAGGTCTGCTACGCCGACAATTCTTCTGGCAGGAATCCCGCCTGGGAAGAACTCTTTGTACACTTCGTCCATAGCATTGATATCTGAAATATTTTTCAAAAAATGTTTACCTTCACCACATCGTCCATCACATGGCCGATGCTTTCTGATTGCTTTGATGTTGGTTAAACACTGCTTTGTCTGCTCTTTTACGCCTCCTGTTACCACAGCGCCGGTATGTGGGTCTAAAAGGCAGTTGCGCCGAGAGATGGTTGTAATGGGAAAAGGCTACCGTCTGCGTTGACAGAGGGGCATTTCGGCGCTTTGTCCGTATTGTTTGCTTCTACGATCAGTCCGTGTCTGTCTTCTACAGCTTGC
>VOFI01001750.1_pt1 | contig 17456 bp, 34 predicted proteins | sample 5384131 | NCBI WGS metagenome assembly VOFI01 (sample SAMN12384728, study PRJNA508395) | human gut metagenome | isolation source: healthy gut H | host: Homo sapiens
GCATGGAGAAACGACCGAAAAACTGTATCCGTGGAAAAAAATCCCAAAGTTGATGCAGTCAGGGATCTTCTTTCCCGGATTGATCCAAAAGAAATCGAGGAAATTCACGCGCAGACGATTGATGTTCTGAAACGCAACCGCGTATTTCGGGAAGGAAGGAACAATATGGGGGGGGATATGTTGTAGCGGGGATAGACGGTGTGGAATTATTCAGCAGGAAGGGAAAAAGAGTATTGAAGTCTGGGATCTTTCCGGATTTGAGATAGACTTTACCTGGACGATATCTTAAGCGGACTGAAATACGAGGATGGCCACTACGATCTCGTGAGTCTTTCCGACAAGGATTATCAGAAAAAACTGATGTCCAGATTGCCTACTGGGATAAACTGAAAAAATGAAATTCAGAAGGTCAAATCCGGAGAAAACGGAACGGCGGATCTGGTAGACATGAGCGAGACGTATTTCCAGATGGCAGATGAAACGGTTGCCGCAGTCAAAGTTTCCCGTGCCAACCGCCAGCTGGAACAGAAAGCCTACATCGACCTTCACACGGGACTGCTGAACAAGAGCAAGTGCGAAGAGCTGTTCCACAATGTGAATTCATCAAAACTCCTACCGCCTGTATCGTCTTTGACATGAACAACCTGAAACGCGTCAACGACAGCCTGGCCACTCCATCGGCGACCAGCTGATTCTGAACTTTGCCCGGCTGCCGAAAGCTCGATTCCCACGAAGCATTTCGTAGGAAGATACGGCGGCGATGAATTTATGGCGGTCATCTATGATGCAACCCGCGAAAGCATCACAGAAATCCCTCACAGAGCTTCAGAACGAAGTCGAACAGTTCAACGGCTACGGAACCCAGTTCCGCATCAGTATATTCCCCACGGCTTGGCACTTTCCAACCGATTACAACGAATGTACGCCCGCACGCTGTTTGACAAAGCAGATAAATATATGTATGAAACAAGCAGCAGAGCAAGCAGGGACGCTAAGACTAAAGAAACGCCGGAAACCGGAAATATCTTATCGCCGGTTCTGGCGTTTTTTATTTGTTTCTCTTTATTTTTTGCAAACGCTTCTATCTGCGCATATCCCGCTGAAAATCAATGGTTCCTCCTGCAGCTTTTTCTGACCGCATCGCGTCCTTCCTGATCTGCCAGCATTTCTGGATTTTATCGGCAAACTGCATCACATCCATGGACAGAGATATCCGCTTAAGCGATGATGACCTTCTGCAGGCTTTCGCCTCTACAATCGTAATCGGATAGCCTTCGTGACGGACGGCTGGAGATACAGGTCGCAGGATTTTTTACGTACGGCGCAGGATTTTCGCGCATTCCGAGAAAAATAATTTCCCTGCTCCACCTGATATTCCTTTGCCATGGTCCGCAGCTTGTTCAGATCTCTTCCATCACCGATGATGAACCATTTGAAGCGAAGTCCCCGTTTTTTCAGCTCCGCCGTAATCTGCACCGCAATATCATATCCTTTTTCTTCCGGAAGCTCTTCCCCACCGTCAGAAATTTCAGCCTCTCCTGTGTACTGCGGATCGCTGCGGCTCCTCACTCCCGTCTCTGCACCTGTTTGATGTCAATGAAATTCAGCAGAACCTCTGTCCGGTCCGCGAGTTCCGGAAAACGGGCAATGACCTGTTTTCGGACAGGCTCGGAAACACAGTAAATTTTATCATACTCCGGAATAAAGTCCCTGGTCCGGAACAGCCACCAGAGATTTTCTCCGTGAAACCAGACCGCTTTTTTTCCGCGCATTCGTCTTTCTGGCTCCGAATGCGGTTGTGAACGCACCGAATCCGAAAAAAGTCGAAAACAAGATCGTATTGTTTTGTTTCCGGCTCCACACACTCCAGAATCCGTTCATACAGTTTTCCATACCGTTTCTTTCCATACACGACGCGCATCAGAAATACGCCCATTCCTCTGGCATAGAAAGACCGTTCTGCCGGTGTCTCCCGTTTTCCCACAATCCGTTCCAAAGCCGGATGCGGTTTTTGTTCCAGATCATCTGGCGCACTTCCACTTCCCTTCGGAATCCGCTCCAGCAGAACGCCTCTTTTTTCGACCAGAAGAAGCGTTACATCTTCTTTCTCCACCAGTTTCTGCAGCAGCGCTGCCATGGCAACTTCCTGTTCCGCCCATGTCCATGGTACGTCCCAGCACCAGTATTTTACTCATTGCTTACCTCTCATCTTTTTTTCTCTGTTCTAGCGCCAGTAGGCATCTCCCACATGCGCAGGATGACGCTGATCCTCCGGCGGAAGCTGATGGTAATCGCCGTACAGGGTGTGAAGATACGTCTCATATCCTGCCGGGGCATTGATCAGATGGCCTTCAAACGGAAGGCGCAATGATCTCTTCGATCGCTGTTTGGGAATCGCGTCCGACTTGCGGTAACCGCCGCACTGGCAGGCCACCCACTTTGAGTCCTCCGCGCGGTACTTTCTGCACTCTTTTTCCATCTCGCGCAGAATCCGCTCTTTTTCCATAGCATTTCCGGATCGCCCATTTGCACCATTTTGCGAAGCTCTTTGTTTCCTTTTTAAGGGCGGTAGTATTCATCCGCTGGCTTTTCCAGAAACAGTAGCTTTTCCAGTGACGGTCGCCTCGGTGTATCTTTTTCCGGCAGTCCGTCAAACGGGAAAATGTCGACGAAAAGACCGGTATCCACAGCTCCTGCCACGTGCTCCACAAGACTCGTTCCGGTGTGTACCAGCTTTCCGTATGCCAGTGTGAAACCCTTTGTATTATGAAAAATTCATGACGCGGTACGGTGTATCCGTTTCGCTGTTTACAATCTGTTCCAGTTTTTTCATAATCCGCTCTCGGCATCCAGACATCCACATCATCATCCCACGGAATGTGTTGTTTTTGCTGTTCGGTCATAATCGAGAGCTGTAGCATAGATATCCGTTATCTTCTGATAAAATCTACGCTCAGAGAGACGCACAAGTAGTATACATCTGCCTCTGAAATCTGAGCATGCCGCCGGAAGAACAGGCTCTCCTGCTCAGCCTGACTCTGGCCGATGGCAGTCATCAGGGTATCTCTGATATCGGACATAAACAGCGGTTTCGCACAGAATGCAGTCACCCCTGCTGCTCTGGCTTCTGCCTCGATGTCTGACCAATCATATGCGGTCAGGATAATGATCGGTGTATCATCACCAAGGCTGCGAATCTGTCGGGTGACTTCAATACCATTCATATCTGGCAGACGCCAGTCAATGATATAAGCGTGGAACGCATCTCCCAGCTCCATAGACTGCCGTGCACGCAGAAGCTTCCTTGCCGGAAAGTGTCCATTCCGAACGCATTCCAACCCTCACAAGTATTTTTGTCACGCTGTCACAGGTATTAAAATCGTCATCTACAACCAGAGCCTTAAGACCTTCCAGCTCTATGATCTTCTCTATACGTTGGTGCTCAGGCTGAGTCCGTAATGGCAGACGGACAATAAATTCGGTACCTTTGCCCTGTTCTGTCCGAACCTCAATAGTTCCGCCCATCATATCCACAATATTCTTGGTGATTGCCATGCCAAGCCCTGTGCCCTGGGTCCTGCTGACAGTGGAAGTCCGCTCCCTCTCAAAAGGAGAAAAGATCTTCTGTACAAATTCCTGACTCATACCGATTCCGTTATCCTTCACCCGGATCTCGTACAGTTCACTGCCTCTTTGGAGACCCGGATACTGTTTCAGCCGGACAGAAACGGTTCCGCCTGCAGGAGTAAACTTGATCGCATTGGACAAAAGATTCAGCAGTACCTGATTCAGCCTGGTCTTGTCACAATAAACATCCTCATTGATAACATCCATGGCATCCATATAAAGCTCCAGCTGCTTCGCATGAATCTGTCCACTGATGATCGTCTTCAGATCATGAAGTACCTCTGACAGACTGACTTCTGTCTCTTCCAGATGGATCTTCCCGCTCTCAATACGGCTCATATCCAGGATATCATTGATCAGTGAGAGCAGATGATTACTGGAGGAAAGAATCTTACCCAGATAATCCCGAACCTTGTTTTTATCATCAATATTACTTACAGCCAGTGTCGTAAAGCCGATGATCGCATTCATTGGCGTCCGGATATCATGAGACATGTTGGAAAAGGAAGGTACTCTTTGCCCGGTTTGCTGTCTCCGCAGCACGGACTGCCTCAGAAAGTGCCTGATTCATTTTTTTGTCAGAGGTACGATCCGACAGAACCAAGATGTATTTCTTTTTTCCATTTACCTCACTACCCATTGCAATATTATGGAACCAGCGTTTTTCCCCTGTTTTCTGATGAACATATTCAAAATCCCATTCTCGCTGTTCATGAACCTTGATTTCTTCCAGATACTTCTTCTCCGGATCTTCATGTTCCGCCGGATGCAATTTTCCCAGAACACGAATATCTTTACGAATCTGTTCTGCTGTAATACCCAGCAGACTTTTCCGCATTCGGGCTGACATAATCTGCCTGATATGGTTTGGCATCCAGCATCAGAAAGACATCATCCACGTTCATTGAAAGCTTTTGAAACAGTTCATCCCGGTACCGGATCTCCGTATCCTTTCTTCTGAGATTTGTCCTGCTTTTTTTTGAATAATAAGACTGATAAGTAAAGCAGCAATACAGAGCACGACCGCACCAACAAGAAGTATCGTACTACGCTGCAGACTGTTCATACTGGCATTGACAATATCTGCCTGTACAAGTCCCAGAAATACCCAGTCCTGAATATCTGATTTTTTCATAGACCAGATAATAGTTCCTTCCATCCAGATTTACCAGCATCGCACCAGTATGTCCTGCTTTAAACTTCTCCGAAAGCTCATTGACCTCTTTTTTCAGACATATCAGAATGCTCTCTCAGAACACCGAAGAAATTATACACATTCCCCCATGACTCAGAAGAATGATCAACAACAACACGGCCATCCGAATGAACCACATAACTCTGGGCATTCCCATCAAAAGCAGAAATATCCAGCACATTTACTATATCAGAGTTTTTCATATGCAATGGCAATTGCATCATATTCAAATCCCTGATAACTTCCATGCGACCGTGGAGTAGCAAAGACAAGGAGCTGAGATTTTCCGGGAACCGTTGCATTCGTTATCACATCATTTCCCTGCCGGATCTCATCTTCAATATTTTCCTGCAATCCCAGATACCCGGTTTCACCTGTTGCCATCTTATAGTTCCCGTCAGCTGACAGAAAATAAAAATCCAAAAATCCGGCATCTTCCTGCGCATTCTTTATATAATTACGGATTTCATCTTCGCTTGAGGTATTCTGCAGATTCTCTCCCCAGATATGAAGATAGGTCAGATTTTTGTCTGTCAGTTCCCTCAGCATATTATCAGACTGATGAAAAACCTCCGTCAGATGAGAAACACTTTCCTCATAAATAGTTTTCGACACAAAGTCAAAATATCGGAAAACCATCAGAACAATTCCCAGTAAAACAGCTGTAAAGACAGCGATCCGGAATCGTTTTCTCCTAACAGTCTTTTCTCTGCCTTTGTTATGATTCTTAATATCCATTTTTCTCACCTCAGAGCCATATAGTCTTCATGCTCTGCAAGAACGGCATCACCATCTGAAATATATCCTATCCAGGTATCCTTCACAAAGGTGTCTTCTCCCTCAAAACGCAATATTCTCATCTGTGGGATAGGCTTCCATGTGTTTTGGTATCGCAAGGCAGGTTACCGTGAATGTATCCTTGTCCTGAACTTTTTTTTCCGTCTTTTGTAACTTTACTCAATGTATAGCCATCATCCGTTTCTTTGACTTCCACGGAAATGCCGCTGACCACAGGCAGAGAGCCACGGTTAAAGGGAATGAAACCTCCCTGATAGCCTTCTACAAAGTTTCTGACCAGTTCTGTCAGTTCTGCCCCGCTTATCCTGCAGCTATATGCCGAAAGACTGTTTGGCATGATCATGTCTCTTGCCATTTTTTCTGTATATCCAGCTTTCAGCACGTTTCCGTAAAGCTGTTTCCGGTTGCGATTAGCACATCCGTCCCATAAATACCACGCAGAGTGTTTGCCATAACCGAATAAGCCGCATTTCCCCCACTGCTATGAAAACGGTTGGAATAGGATTTCTGTGAATCCAGCACGATATTCTCTGAAGCAGATTCTTCCGCAAGAAGCTGGGGAATTAAATGACTGATAGGCCTGCTCTGCATCGTATTCTCCTGAAATCATCTTCGAAACCACATCCTTGGAAACGGAGAAAAAGTCATTTGACGCAATGCGGATATACATATGGTTTTCTTCGATCACCGGTTTCACATCTTTTAGATATTCCGTAAGATGAAGATCCACATCCTGGCTATAGCTTAACAGATCCTGCCCATCATAAATAATCCTGTTCTGCGCATCCTCTGAAAGCATTGTGTTCAGTACCTTCATTGCTTTCTGCCGACGTGTTTCATCCTTTGTCAGGTCACGGTTTAAAGCTATCTGGAAATATGGTGTAGTCATCAGCCACTTTTCTCCGTTCTGCTGAAAGAACGGCAGGAATGTTGTGTTAATGCCCTGATCCTGGAACATTTTTACACCGGCAGAACTGCCGAAATACATGGCAAGCTTACCACTTTTGTACATCTCAACCACATCATCATAATTCATATCCAGATCGTCCTGGTTCAGCCCGGTATCCTGGATAAACTGCTCCATACGTTCAAAAACCTCCGGCCAGACGGTATCGTCCAGACCTTCTCTCTTTGTACTTTCCGGGTCACTGTAGGTGGTGCGCCACTTGCGTCCGTCTACAGAAGACAATTCTGATGCAGACAGACCCTGCAGTGTTTCCATACAGGTATAATCGTAATAATAGTCTGCAGTAAAGCCACGGATTCCCACCTCGTCAAATGCCTGGCAGGCAGAGACAAAGCTTTCATAATCGGTTGGCAACGGAATTTCATACTTTTCAAAAAGGTCCTTGTTGACCACGAAACCATGGGCATCTGCACACACTGGAAGCCAGTTTACGCTTCCATCCTCATTCATAAAATTGCTGAGGTAGGTATCATAGACAGCACCTGCCACATTGGTTGTGGAAAGATCCATCAGACTGTCCTTCAGCGGGCTTGCATCATGCAGCGAAAAACGACAACAGGTTATAATATCCGGCAATCCGCCATTTTCCTTCAGGAAACGATAGAAATCCAGATCATTATTCCCTACTACAAATTCAACGTTGATATCCGGAAGCTGTTCCTGGATGTATGGCGCATATTTATCATACAGGCTGGTGCTCCATAAATACACTGTGATGGTTTCTGCATCTTCTTTTTTCTGCAATTTTTCTGCCGCAGCCTGACAAAAGTGATGTGCCTGTCGTCATCACCAGAAGTACAGCAAGTAACTTATTCCGTTTTTTCATTATGACTCCCCCAGAAATTGTGTTTCATCAGTTTATGAATTACCTTTATCAATAACTTTCCATCAACAGGCTTTTGCTATATGTTCATCCATTCCTGCTTCTTTTTGCCCTCAGTCTGTCCTCCGTGAATGCATTTGCTGTCATTGCAATAATCGGTACCTCCTTTGCATCCGCTCTGTCCAGAGACCTGATCATCTTTGTGGCTTTATAACCATTCATGACCGGCATCATAATGTCCATAAGAATGACATCAAATTCACCAGATCTGCTTTTTTCGAATATCTCAACAGCTTCCTGTCCATTCCATGCTTTGGTCACCTCAGCACCTTCATTCTGAATCGCAAATTCAGCAATTTCCATGTTCAGCTCATTATCTTCTGCCAGAAGAATATGCAGTCCCTTTATAGGTTTTTCTGATACATCTTTCTTTTCTTCCCGTTTATCCGAATTCAGATCGATTTTAAACGGAACCCGGATCACAAAGGTGGTGCCTGCGCCCTCTTCACTTTCAAAGGAAATGGTTCCGCTCATTTTTTCCACCAGTTTTTTTGTGATTGGCATTCCCAGCCCTGTTCCGGCGAATTTTGTGCGGCTTCCTGCATGTTCCTGTGCAAATGGTTCAAATACACATTTCTGGAACTCCTCTGTCATTCCGATTCCGGTATCCCGGCAGACAAATTCCATTGTCGTCGTTTCTGGCTGTCCGGATGGAATTTCAATGCAGCTGATATAGATATGTCCGTTTTCTCTGTTATATTTCATCGCATTGGACAGAATATTCATCATCACACGTTTCACATATCTTGGACTTCCAATAAGATCACGGTGTGTGATTTCTTTTTTCTCCCACACAATCTGGAGATTCTGTTCTGCAGCCACCTGCTCGATTACAGCAAATACTTCCCTTGAAATACTGCTCAGATTAAATGGAATCTCTTCCAGAACGATTTCACCAGACTCAAGCTTACTCATATCCAGAACATCGTTTACCAGTTCCAGCAGCAGATGGGAGGCCTCTTTAACCTTTGCCCTGCATTCCGTCTGTTTCTCCATATTGTCTGCATAATAGTCTGCCACATTGATCATGCCGCAGATTCCATTGATCGGAGTCCGGATATCATGGCTCATCCGCTGGAGAAATTCTGTTTTTGCCTCATTGGCGGCTTCTGCCTTTTTTGCTGTTCTCAGAAGTTCTGCTTTTATATTTTTCATCTTTTTCCTGTTCCTGTTTCCGGTGTGCCAGATCCGCTCTGTAACCCCAGAAGCAGAATATACCGAATATGAGTAAATAAAGAAAAAATAACACTTATCACACTTAATGGAAGATTATGGAACACTTCTGTATCCGGAAGATATGCATAAATATAGTAATCCCTCTGCTTCAGCATGATTCCGTAGCATCCTGTTCCTTCATTCTTCAAATGATAAATGTGCTGACTGTCTGTATGCTCTCTTCATTGCCTGAACAACTTCGTTGTCAGCCGTATTCTGTCCTAACAGACTCTGATCATTGCTGGCAACAACAATCCCCTCGTCTGCAACAATAATCGTTCCATCTTTCTGGATACTATAACCATTTAAAAGCCCTTGTATCGTCAGTGTATAGTTTCTGGCAAATTCAGGAGAAGTGTAATAGTAGATTGCTACAATACCCGGTGCATCTTTTCTGGCACAGGCTGCAATGTCGACATGTGATCCATCTTCCCTGTCAAACCGTTCCGAATAAGTTCTTTCTTCATATCCGTCAAAATCCATGATAATATCTTTTTGCAGATACTCCGTAATCTCATCGGTCAGAGACTCATCCGTACTGTATTCGCAGTCCATCTTTCCTTCTGTATCCAGTACAATGATGCCATCCACCCAGAGAGTCTGCAGGTTTTCTTTCAGGAAATCCTGGCTTAGCTGACCGCCGTTTTCGATTTCCATGTTAATATTTGTACTCATCTGTCTGGCACTTTCAATGGCACGGAGAAGACTTTTGGATTCGGAAGATTCATTATAATGGGTGTAGGTTGAGCACTGCACTTTGACATAGTTTACAATCTCTACCATTCTTTTCTCTGCCTCCGTTTTCTCCACATGAAAGAAATAAAACAGAGAGACTACTGCCACACAGATTCCAATCATACCACCGAGCAGCTGGATTCGTTTTTCTTTTTTTACTTCTCCTAATATCCAAGGTCATCCACCTCCAGATATTTCTCCGGATCATCCAGATATTTTTCAATAATTTTCAGGGATGTACCATCCTGACGCATTTCTTCCAGAGTCTGGCTCATCTGCTCACAGATTCCCCTGTCATCATCTTTTGCAAAAGCGACACCTATTCCAGTGAGCATTAAAGGTTCTTCCAGGATACGGAAGCTTGCATCATAATCCTTCATATACTGGACAATGGATTCCTCATGTGCGGCAACTGCATCTACATATCCTTTTCCCAGAAACGTATAAATCAGCTCCCGGTGTCCAAGACTGATCAGATTTGCCAGTTTGGGGATTCTATCATCTGTCCGGTTCAGAAAAATACTTTCCGGTTTGGTTGTGGACTGAACAGCCAGATTCTTTCCCTCCAGGTCGCTCAATTTATAGATATCACTGTTCTCATTTACAGCGACCACCTGACGGCTTGCTATGTACGGTCCTGCCCAGCGGTAATCATCAAGACGTCCTTCCATAGAAAAGCAGCCCATGATACAGTCAATCTCTCCGCTCTCCACCAGTTCTTTTTATCTTCCCAGTTGATCTGGACAACCTCCACCTGATATCCCATTCTTTTGAAAGCTTCTGTAGCCAGTTCTACATCTATGCCAGTCGGTACACCATCCTCATTCAGATAATTGTATGGTGGATAGTTATCGCTTCCGAGGGTAATAACAGGCTTTTCTGTTTCTTCTTTCGTGTTATCTGTGTTTTTACACCCTGCCAGGGTAACTGCCAAAATTCCCACAAGCAGAATGCCTGCAATCACTTTTTCCCTTTCATATTCTTTCTATCCTAACTATCCTTCTCGTATTTTTTTATATCTGATTCCCTGCCATTTGTTACTGTTCAATGACCTGCGGTTCGGTGCCCCCCCGCCGGATTTTATGCTTCTGATCGTCTTTTCCAGTATTTTCATCTCAACCGGTTTTGAAACATGGGCATTCATACCGGCTGCCAGAGAATGCTGAATATCCTCAGAGAACGCATTGGCGGTCATGGCAACGATTGGAATCGTCTTTGCCAGTTTATGTGTACTTCTGCGGATTGCTTTCGTTGCCTCATAGCCGTTCATGACAGGCATCTGCACATCCATTAAGATCATGTCATAATCCCCCGGGGCAGACTGTTCAAATGTATTAAGAAGTCTCTTCTCCATTTTCACAGATAGTACACTCTGCCCCCTCAATCTTTAATAGTTCTATCAAAATTTCTGCATTCAGCTCATTATCTTCTGCACACAGGAATCTCATTCCCTGCAGGATATTTCCATCCTGCTCATCTGTTTCTTCTTGTGCCGCCAGAGCAGTTGTTCTGTCCTCTGCAATTTTCAAATCTATGAGAACCTCAAAACAACTTCCCTGCCCCAGTTCACTTTCTACATCGATGGTTCCTCCCATCGACTCAACCAGATTTTTGGTGATAGCCATTCCAAGACCGGTTCCCCTGTATCTTATTCGTCATGGAATTTTCTGCACGGGTAAACGCATCAAAAATTGTATTTTTGAAATCTGCTGACATTCCCATGCCATTATCGCTGACCCAAAAGCGGTACTTTGCATAAACAGATGAATTTGATTCACATTCCTCTGCCAGAAACTGAATTTTTCCGCCTTCCTGTGTATATTTTATTGCATTAGACAGCAGGTTGCTGAAAATCTGCATTAAATGGACGCGATCCCCATTCACCCACTCATGCCGGATATTTTCTTTTGCAATTGTAAAGGTCTGCTTCTTTTCATATATTTGAGAATGAAATATCGTGTCAAGTTCCTGTATAAAATCCACAATAGAAAAGTCAGAATATTTGAAAACCGTTTTGCCAGCTTCAATCTTACTCATGTCCAGAACATCATTAATGATCCCCAACAGATGCTGTGATGAAGTGTCAATTTTATCCGCATACTCTATTACCTTTCCTTTATCTCCGGCATCATATCTGATCAATGACGTAATACCAATAATCGCATTCATAGGAGTACGAATATCGTGAGACATGTTGGCAAGAAAACTGCTCTTTGATCTGTTCGCTTCCTGTGCCACCTGAAAAGCCTCTTCTGCCGCCTGTTTTGCCTGCCGTAATTCTGTATTTACTGTTTCCAGCTTCGCATTATTTTCCCGCTCCGCACGGATCGCTTCCCTGCTGATTTCTACGCATAACAAAAGAAATTCCCAGTATAACACAGACAGCTACGATAACCGTAAATATAACGATAAATAGCATAACAAAATTCACAAGTTTTAATGTATTTGTAGCAACATACTCTGCCGGAACCAGAAAGATAAGTGTCCATTCCGCATTTTCCAGTCTTTTTAATGCATAAAAATATTCAGTACCATCCAGTATTGCATTAGAATAACTACAGCCTTTTTCTTCCAGTTCCACTTTTGTTTTATCAAAAGAAGAATTGTGAAGGTATTTCATATTCTGTAAAACCGAAAATACATTATGCCCTTTAATTAATTCCACCTGATTGCTGTTAAACAGTTTAAATCCATTATCATCCAGTACATACACACTGTTGTTTCCGTTATATGCATCACAGCTAAAATAAGGATTCAGCTGTTCCATATCCTGGGAAATTCCAAAAATAAGAGATTGTAGTTTTCTTCTCCATTTTGAAGTTCTATTGCTTCTGGCAAACGTTGCAAAAACACCATCTCTGACTGGTTATCTGTCATAGAATCAAAAACAAAACTGATCTGTTCGGGTTTGTCTTCAAAATAATCCAGATCACGAAAAGTCCTATGTATCCGTCTTCTGTATAATATCTGCCCTGTGAATCCACTGCCACCAACATGATCTTATGATCTGCATATGCTGATAATTCATATTTCTTTTTCATATGTCTGCAGAGTTCATCTGTAGTCTGTATGTTTGCATCTCTCAGATAATTGCATTCTTCCGTTACCCGGTCCCAGTGGGAATCAATCACATCCTCCAGATTCTGAAACATCTGATGGGTAATCTCTTCCATCTGGTTTAACCGTTCCTCATAGATGATATCCCGGATATAAGTCTGATACAGGAAAAAAAAATGCAAGAAGCATCGCTATACCAGCTATACAGCAACACAATATTAAGTTCCGATAACTCTTTGTCTTCTGCATCCTTTCCCTCCGCTTATTTCCATTCAGCGTCTGCTTCACTTTAAAGTCTTAAATTGCCCAAAAATTCTTTTGCCGCATCCATACCTACAATACCACTGTCTGTCACTTCTGTTTCTGATGCCAGTTTTCACTGATTCTGGAAATTGCAACCTGATAAGTCTTCTCATCTTCCAGCTCCATCGGACTTACCAGCACATAAGGATAATTGTTTCCTGTACCGGCTGCATCATATCCTTCTTTATATAAATCCTGAATCTGTTTTCCTGTTAATCTGACCGTCTGGATTGTCTGTGACCAGCCTGTCGGAAGAATGGTACAGATGTCATAGTCTGTAATATTCTTTGCATACAGTTTTCCGCTCACGCCACCATTGTTCTGGTTAGTGCCATTTCCACTGATCCATGTTCCAAGGGATATAAGAGCAATGTCACTTCCGGTCGCCTCGGCAAAGCATCTGCCCACCAGCTTTGCACAGCTTTCCTGTGAGATTTCCTCTGTAGCTGTTGTGAACACTTCCGGCTGATTATTTACCACGCTGTCCTGATCCTCATCCAGCTGATCTGCTACATCCTTTATTGATGCCTTATCCTGCATGAATTCCAGCATTTTGGTTCCGGTAGTTACAATCGTATTTTCCCATCCAGAATAAATAAACGGTGTCGTATTCCCTGCATTGATAAAATCCGAAATATCTGCATAGTAGGTATCATCCGCCTTTGCATCTTTAAAAAGTAGTCCTGCTTTTAATGTGCTCTCCGGATACAGGGCACTGGTTCCTTCTACCGTAGACAGCACCTTCATGACTTTTAATGCATCTTCAAGTTTCTCCGGATTATTTTCCAACTTTTTATTCAATCCGTAAAAACGGTTTACATTTAAAATAAATACATTCTGGCTTCCATCTTCAACAGGTATGGCATCAGACCAAATTTGTCCGTTGTATCTTCTGAGTCCATAATGCCATTCTGTGGTCCCAATAGAAACAGTGCGTTTCCCTTTATAAAAGCTTCTCTTGTTTTACTATCATCTATCGGATCACTGTTGCTGCTGTCAAACATACCGATGTCTTTCCATTTTTGGATATATTCCATGCTGTCCATCATGCCTTCCGTGTCACTGACATTTGCCTTTCCTGACAGGTAATCTTTCTGCCACTGCTTTCCAGACAAGGTACCAAAGGAATCCCGCATCCTGCAATATTACATATATACTGGAAGGCAGAACCCGGATACTGAATCTGTGCCATACATAACGTAACTCCTGCTTCTTTTGCTTTGCCTGCAAGTTCTTCAAGCTCTGTAAAAGATGTTGGCAGCTTCCAGCCATGTTGCTCAAGCAGTGTTTTATTATAAAGTGATTCCATAACAGTTGTACAAAGATGGAAGCATATAAAGTGCCCCCTCATCGGATACCTCTTTCAGGCGTGATTCCACATAATTATCTGTAAAATCGTATCCAGAGAGATCAATCATCTTATCACTGACATCCACCACATCCTGGCTTATAAAAGTCTGTGTGCAGATATCGGAAGATCATCTGCCTCTAACATATTCTGTAGATAGGTTGTTGTATTTGACCCGCTATACGTGATTACTTCGAGATTAACCTCTGGATATGTTTTATGTACTTCTTCTATAAAGCTGTCCACCTCCAGATAAGGAGCCATAAAAGTAATTGCTTCGTGTTTCTTTGATGTTTCATCTGTTTTTCCCACACCCTATAAGTCCTGTTGCTGCCACACATGCCAAAATAAGACATACACTTTGTACTTTTTTTTTTTGATTTTCATATTTTTCTCTCAAATAAAATTATTATTGTTACATCTATGAAGTAACACCGTAAAAAAACACTGTCTCACAGACAGTGCACATCAGTTCATGCAACTGGCTGCCATTTTACAGGCCCTGTAGCTTTGCGTCGCAGACTTTCATCTGTTTTGCCGATTTTCTTATTATAGCTTTTAAAATTCTGCAAAAAACCTATTTTATTATACTCCATCGCTCCACTTTACACAAGAAAAACCTCACCGCTTTAACGCTTAAAAAAAAAAAAAGAACAGCCGGATACATATACTCGAACTGTTCTCCTTCTTCCGAAGTCCACGCAGCATTGACATTACTGTTTCCAGACATGATCTGCTGAATTTATAAGGCATCCCAGATTCCTTTATTTTCAAAATTAAATGCCGCATTTCGTGCATCCTCTACAATTTCCTTGTCATAACCTAACATATCCAAAAGCTGAATCGCATTTCGGGATGTGGCTCTTCCATTTTTCAGGACATAGGAAAATACCACCTCTTTTTCCTGTACGTCTTCCTCAAAATGATAGTTTTCATACTGGGAATCAAAATGTACGACAGTTCTATGTCATGAGTAGCTGCAAAAAGGCAGCACCCATTTTGCCGAAGTGCATTTAAAATTCTGGATGAAGCAGCAATCCTCTCAACCGTATTTGTACCTCGAAGCACTTCATCAATAATACATAAAAGTGGCTCCCTTTTCTTACTTTCTTCCAATATTCGTTTCAGCGACTTGATTTCTAATAAAATAGCTCTCTCACTCTCTATATCATCCCCCAATGCCATAGATGTCATAACTTTCAAAAACGGTGCCTGGTAGGATGAACCAAGTACAGGTAACAAGCGTCTGGGCAAAGTACTGTTCATTGCAACGTTTTTTTTAGGAATGTAGATTTTCCGGATGCGTTAGAACCGGTTCCAAAGTTCCTCCGGCTACTTGAAAGCTATTGGCAACTGCCTCCTGAAGCAGTGGGTGATACAGATCTTCTACAGCCATTTCAATCTGCGTGACACCACTTTCCCAGCTTTTTAAACTCAGGTTGCACCAAAGCGTAATTTCCCGAAAAAGACGCAATGGAAATACACGCGTCAGTTCTCAATATTATCAATAAGCTTTCAAAATAGAGTCCGTTTTTTGTCCTGAATTTTTTCAAAAGACCGTTATAAACCAGAATGTCTATATGAGTCAGCATTCGATATAGTCCATAAGAATCTGTGCCCGGATCTCCTCCATCTGTATTTTACTGGTCAAAAAATTGCTTTCCGGTTAAGACCCTTAAACACCGCTCTGGCTTCTGCAATAGCAGACATCTGCTTTCTTGTTTCTGACCATTTCTTTGATTCTTTATTTTTCTGCAACAGATAACATTCAAACAAGTGGCGCATAACAATCCAGTAAGCTTCGATTAATTTTCGGTCATTGCCTGCATAATAAGTGGCATATTGTATCATTAAGGGCCATGAAGCAAAAAAAAGCCAACTACTGGCTTCTGGGTAAAGCACTGCAACATTCAACACCAGCTGGTATCAACATAAAACCAATGGATTCCTTGCTACCTCAGGAGAACTTCTAAGTGCCAATATCGGTCCGACATTAAAGAACCTAATCTCGTCCAATCCTGCGATCAGTGGCAGCTGCATGATGCGTTCTTTCATGTTGGGATCCTATCAACTCATCTCTGTCTATTTTCGAGCCTGAGAAAATGCCGCCTTCGCATCATATCATAAAAGCACATCTCTCCCCAGGAGAAGAAATCGTCTGATTTACCATCTTATAAAGGCGATCCATATCCAGATCATTCCAGGTAATATCGTCTATTGCAAAGCCTTCTTTTCTCTTCGTCTAAAATAATGAAATCTGCTCAATATCGCCAGGCTCATATTGCCCGGTATACGGCTTCCCCAGTCGATTTTTAGTCAAGATACGCTTTTTATTTTATAATTTTCATATATAATCCATGTTTCAAATAGCAAAAGACATACTGCTATTGTCAAGATGATTACTGATACATATGGATTCATTCCGCTTTCACCTCTTTTTATGTAATCAATTCAATAAAATTGTATTTTTAGTTCTCTTGCCGCAGCTCCCATGGGATGCTGGCTGTCATACACCAGGCAGATCCTGGCGCTCCGGGATTTCATCTTTTAATGGAATCTGTACGATCTCTCTCAAAAGGGAAGGTACGGCCATTGGCTGGGGTAAAATGCAAGCCGAGCTCTCGCATTTTACCAGAGGCAGAATCTGGTCCGCAGTGGCAGCTTCCGTATCCGGGGAAAGATCCAGGCCATGAGATAAAAAATACACTGTTGTAAATTTATAGGTCATAGTTTCCCGCCCAAGAGAAATCATCCGGATAGTTCTTTACCTCCCGAAGGCTCCTGGCTGCCAAGGGCGGTAAAGTAGTCTCCCTGCTCAGAATCCCTGAAAAGAACATAAAGCATGATCTATTTCGTGGAATCCACCTCTGCCGGGTCGACTACTGCAAAATCAATCCAATTCATGGCCAGGTAATATTAGGCTGGCTGTTGTTTAACGCCTGAGCCGCCTTGGTAAAGGATGTGGTATTTGCCACGCTGCAATAAAGAATCTTATAATACTCGAAGTTAACGTCCATAATATTTTTTCCTTTTCTTTTTGGCGTATCATATGTTTATTCCAGCTATAATCAATAATTTATAGTTTTTACTTATTTCTACGTCAAGCGTATTATGTACTCGAAAATCATATGGCGTTGTACTTGCCATATGTTTCCCTCTTAAGGTAGAAACTACCACCCCTCCCCTGTATATCGCTTAAGAGGAAAATACCCTTTAGGATGATTTCTACTCCTAAAAGGGTATTTTATAATATTATTTAATTTATGATAATATAAAATAATGCTAACCGCTCAGGTATTTTTCCGGATAAATCTAATAAACGTTAGAA
>VOFI01002520.1_pt1 | contig 17442 bp, 17 predicted proteins | sample 5384131 | NCBI WGS metagenome assembly VOFI01 (sample SAMN12384728, study PRJNA508395) | human gut metagenome | isolation source: healthy gut H | host: Homo sapiens
ACCGTCGCGCTAGCCAACAGGATTTCAATGGAATCTGTTGTGAAAATGCTCGGACATACAGACATCAGGACAACAAAATATACACGAGGTTTTGGACCAGACCGTTTCCGAAGAAATGAAAGGGATAAGAAGCAAATTCGTGGTCTGATAAGGACTGGAAAACAATCAGACCATACTTGAAGCCACCTGATTCCAAATGAAACTATCCCATAAAATGATTTCACTTGAGATTAGGTGGCATATCAACAAGATATGAGTATCGGTTTAGCATTTGAATCGAGACTTCATCAAATACCATCTCTGTTCCTTATCCTGCATTTATGTTTGGAAAATTTGGTAATCATGTCATTCGTGCTGTGATTAACCGTTTTGATACTTTTAAGTTCTCAAATCTTAAAGATTCTTATTCCAATTTGGAGTCTATTAAGAACTTTATCAAGGGTTACTCATATTTAGCGGGAATCAATATTCTGGTATATGCCAAACAAGAAGTGTTGGATGATCTGACGCAGAAAGAGAAACTTTTTTGTGCAATATAGGTTCTCCATCAGATAGAACCATTGTTCTCAAAAGGCGGTATCGGATAAGGAACAAAAGCTTTTCCGTCCGAAACAGATACAAGAAGTCTCTGTGAACGTACACAAAAATTATTACTTAACAGTTAAAGAATTGGTAAGTCTATGTTGGAAACAGAGAATATGTATCTGTGTATGGACCTCTCAAAAAGCCGATTGGCACTCTTACGAGGATAGTTTTTGGAACATTGGAAGAGAAGCGCCTTATCAGATATATTGAGTCAATATATCCAAAACTCACAAAGAAATACCACAACATATCCTTACTCCGTAATGAACAGGATTTGAATGGGAAGAATATGGAAGAAATACTATTTGACAGATAGTTATGCAAATCTGTGAGATTCGACATTTTGTATATACAATTTGGAAACCATCTATATCCAGTTTCTCCGTTCTGCTCAGATTCTCATATTCTGAAATCAAACCATTTCTGACGGTATTTGGCAGACGCATCTATATCCAGGCTATTCAATGACATATTTCCTCGTTTCTGAATGGTATTCCGTCATATTTGAAATACGGCTTTCCATAAGCGCCCTTTTATTCCGGCATCATCCGGTATGCAGTCTCGGATGAAACGCTCCATGATTCGAAGGACTCTCCCGGCTCCGGCGGGTCAATGCGGACGCAGTTCTCCCAACGCTCCACCTTCCTGTAAACTTCCTGATAATATTTGTCAAAATCTCCACACTCATAAGAACCGTATGAATGCTCCCGGCACGCTTTCGGTTTCCAAAGTGTCGGATTCAAGAAACAGACCATTCCCATGCCCGTTTCTTCGGCGATGCCACTGATTACCTCTACCGGATATTTCGAATATTCTTCCATTTCCCGTCTGCTTTCTAAAATGTAATAAGCACTCACGAAAATACATCATGAGGTGGAAATAACAAAAGCTTTTACGAATAAATGTAACGCAATCTGTCATCCTCATTTCTTGCGGCAAAGAAAGTTGTTTTTCAGGTCGGTCCCGCAAGGCGGCCCCCTGCGGGCTGGTTGCTCGTGAAAAAAATCTTCCTCACGCTTTGCGTGAGCGTATTTTTCACGGCAAGCCTTGCCGGAGACCGCCGAAAAACAAACTGGAGGAAGCACAAGAAATAAGAATGCCTACCGTGTAGGCCATGTATAACTCAAAAAAATATAAGGCTATGGCAGACAAGAGCACAGAAAAAGAAAGACTGTTCAACGAGTGGTTCACTAAATCCTATGACAGACTGAGAGGGACGTTACGCCGATACGGAATGCTGGACGAGGATAATTTCCATGACACCTACCTTTTCGTAAGGAAGCAGGTGCTAGTCCCCGGAAAGGACATAACGGATTATGACGCGTATTTTGTTGGATGCTACAAAAAAGCGGCTCTGGTAAAGATAAAAAGAGAGAACCGGTATGCCCATCCTGAAGACGATTTTTTCCTCAGATGCGGTGAGGAGGCGGAGTTTCTTTCCACGGACGACCTGAACGGATGTGAGAGACTGGTAAGGGACATACTCCGCTTTATCCGGCAGAAATTCTCTTATGACGAATACCGGATGTTCATGCTCCGGTTCTACGAGGCCAGTTTCTCTTTCAAGGCACTGGCGGAATGTATGGGTATCTCGGCCACGGCAATATCACAGAAAGTATGCGCCATAGTGGAAGCGGTGCGCTCGCATAGGAGTTTTGCGTGGAGGAGCCAGATGCTGGTAATTGAAGGAGCGATATCCTGAACGGAAGTCATTTTATCACCATTATAAAAGGAAAGGACTATGGCACTTATCGTATATAACAGGAGAATTCCGTCCGCAGGAAGTCACATACAAAGGGCAAGCGGACCATCAATCTGGACAGCAGGGGAACTGTCTATCTATCAAAGATGATGTCAATTGAACTGGGTGTTCTTGGCGGAGGCCGGGTAAGCTTTGCGCATGATGACGAGACAGGGGACTGGTACATCTGCCGTACCACCGATGATGACGGGTTCATCGTATGGAAGGACAAAATGTGCGCGAGATTCTCCGCGGGGTTTATCGTGCACAGGCTCATGCGGCAGGCGAAGGTGGAGCGGAAAAGCGTACAGTTCATGATGGCGAAGACACCCATGGAGGTGAACGGAACGGTCTATTAGCAAGATACTGCTCTCGAATCCGATTTTAAGATAGGCTGTCCATAGCGCTCCATATCAGTATGACCGTATCGAGGCCTTCAATCCCAGTTCAGCAGAAAGAAGTCCGTACTGATAGGACAGCCTTTGGATACGCCCGTCCATCCGGTTCCAGAACATACGGATTTCGCTTCAAAGGGCATGTCCGGATTCTGCTGTATGAAGTCTTTCAGGGCCAATAAGAAGGAAAGGCTGCTTTGCATCACCATACACGGTCCTGTATGATCCCGGGGTGAACCCACATAGTCCATATTGACAATCGTCTTAATGACTCCAGGCAAGTTCACAGTTCCCGGAAGATCAAAAGAGAATATCACACCCACCTGTCGAGAGTGCCGTCTTCAGTTCCTTGCCCGGAACGCTGGTAAGGACAGGATACGCCTTTTGCCCGTCGGTCGAACTGTCCGCACAACATACGCTGGAATTCACGTTCTTTCCACATTTTTTGGGTATCCCGACTGCGCAGCGCCTTGCCTGAACTGGGGATAGTCAGTCCACGACCGCGACATTATATCCATTACGTAATGAACCGGCAAGATTTAATAATCGTTTTGTTGTCCCGTCCTTTTTTAATCACGCCGGTGCCTTTGTACCGATGGTTTCCCATATCGTGAAACTGTCATGTCATTCCGAGAACATTCCCGCCCCCGCCGGTCCAAAGCCGTGCCGGAAGAATACAGGAAGGCTGTCTGCCGGTACCGTACCATTTTCACGGGGTCCCGACACTTCCGGAGCTTGTCGTGAGAAACTCCCATACTTGCTATACGGTCTTCTTTTTCCTCTTGACATATTGACATAACATCATGATGGAATGTCAATAGCAAAGCTATGCCGACATGGGGATGCATGACACCGTTTTAAATCCGTTGCAAAAGTATGGCAGATTTGGTGACATCAGATGTCATCAAATGTCACCAAATGTCCGGATATTGACAGAAAACAAGCGGTTATACTTCTCTTTAAAAGCGGGCATTGAAACAAAATTTGATTCATCCTCGTTGAAAATATGAAAAGGGATATCTGATACATTTGTTACGGCTATACAGGAATTTTTTCATGTATTTTATTTTAATGCAGGATTTTACGAATTGGGATAAAATTTGTATTTCTCCGGCCATATCCATCGAATAAAGCTATGGTCCGTCGTGCAAGTAAAGCCTCGTGTATGCCTGCTTCACTTTTCTCCCTTGCGAAAACTAATGTCATAGGTCTAAATCTGTTTCTATACATTCCGAAATAGTACAATGGACATCGGAACCTGCCATAATTGTCTTCTTGAACGAGATGCACCAATTAATCGCCTTGGGATAAAAAAATCCTTATAATTCATAACCTCTATGCCATTGATGATCCCTTTTGTGATTAGTTGTTCATGTATCGGATATAATGTGACATTATTATCCGGCCATCCTGGATGATTCCATACAATGAACGCACCTTGTTTTTTAGCTTCAGCAAGGGAATCCAATGGATCTTCTTTTTCAATTAGGTTGGCGTCTTGGATGAAAAGAGCATTAAAATGCCCCAATGGTTTATCTCGAGTTATCTCAACACCCGGAATCACGATTAAATCCATATCGTCGGCTGCTGTTTTCGCTATTTTATAAGATTGGTTTAGGTCTCCATTTAACAAATCTTGATTTATCCGGTGCTCAATATGATCCGTGATAGCTATCGCATCTAATCCGTCCTGCCAAGCCTCATAGATGCGACCATCAGGCCAGACAAGGCCATCGGAAAAGACCGTGTGTGTATGAAAATCACACTTCAAAACTCGATAGTCATCAAAACCGGGTATGTTTATCTCATTTCTCGTAAATAAATTATTAAGACGTGTCAGTTCATATACATCTTTTTTCTTGTGTAAATTATTCATCAAAGATTGTGTTATAAACCGTTTCATATATTGATCAATGCAAATATTATCTGGCTTATTAGAAAATATTTTTAGCTTTAACAAAGCTAATAAAGAATGATTGAATGAGCAATTTCTGGTTATGAATAAATTGCTACCTTCATATCCCAGATAAAATATTTTAACCAGACTTATCTCCGGTCACGATCAATTTCTTAATATGTAATAAAATAAAAAGATCACCGAAGCGTAGGCGTAGGACGTTGCCCTTATATATTGAGTACGAGGTAACATATTACTTATGCCTATATTCTCGGAGTGGTATGCCAGGCATCTATCCTACGGATCTTAAGTGCCGAACTGATAATGTTGAATAAAAATCCGCATACCTCGTAACGAAATTATGAGCTATCGGAATATTGACATTAATAAAAATGGGATTAAATATTAACCCGGTCTGTCTCCATGTAGAAACAAACCGGGCCTAAAAAATGTATCTCTCTAAAAATAAGTGATCTTAATTATCTTACAGAAAATTTCAACGAAACTTTCTCGTTTCCTTTCACGCCGGTGAAAGTATAAATTCCTGCTTTTAAGTTTACGGATTTTGTTTCGCTATCAGAATTGATTTTAAAATTGGATACAGCCGAACCGTAAATAGAATACACATACCCCGTATATCCATTCAAATTATCCAAACGCAAAGAACCATTCGAATAGAAAACCTTGGCTTCGGGAGCCGTTTCCGTCGTAGGTTCTGCTACAACTTTCGATGCGTTTCTTGGGGCATAGGTAGCGGCTACTAACGGACTACCCGGTTGTGTTCCTTCCCAAGTGCTCATGTCGGCATTGTAGCTCCAGGCATCCCAGGTGTTGTTGGTTAATTTACGGCTTGATGCTCCCCATGATGAATATTCCCAGTCTGCTGTTTGTGCGTCACGGGTAAAATAACTCCAATAACCGTTGTACCAACCGGCCAACCAGTGGAAATCTCCGTTTGAATTTTTTACCCAATAGTCATAATCATAGGCAGGGCGGCTCGTTCCATCTGAACCAAAGGGATGTATAAGTAACCCTGTCTTCTGAGATTCCACAATGGCATTATCAGCTATTTTTTGTGCGTTTTCCGGATAAGTATTACCAGCTTTTTTAGCTCCTTCCAAATCAAATGCAATTTGTACTTGGCTCGAACTCCTCTTTCATAGCCTATACCATTAATCATAGCCCATAGAGCCGGTATATTGGACAAGCAAGAGCAAACGCTTATCAGTTTTCGCAACGGCTTCTACCATATCAAGGCCGCATCTTTCTTCTCCTTTTTGGCTAACGGTACCCCAGACCAAATGATCTGATTAGTCTTACTTCCGTCGTGCCAGGAAATGACCAAGGCTGCTTGGTTACAATTCAATGAATCGGCTTCCTCGATTCCGTCGTACACCCAAAACTTAATGTTTTTCATCGAGAACGTCTTGTCCGTCTCAGCTGCTTTTACAGCGCTTTTGGCAATTTTTAAATCATTACGGACAATCCCTTGCACTGTTCTCTGTGTCTGTGCCTGTGCCGCAAAATATTATAAATGCGGTGGCAAATAAAAGTATAAACTTTTTCATTTTTTTTTTTTTAGAAATAAAACATTTATCGGATCACTACCTTTTAGAGAAATACATTTCTTGATCTTTACAGCCGTGATAATATAAGTTCCGGCCTCTTGTTGAGTTGAGTCCTGTCATGTTCCGATTTTACGGTATAAATCGTTGTTATGCGTCCGCTGAAATCGACCACATAACAGGTACAACCTGCCAGATTTTCCAAAATCAATTCATTGTTTGCGACAAAAGCATCCGGCTGTACGGAAGTTATCTCCTCATTGGCAGTCGGATTCTGCGCGGTCGTGAACGGATCGGCGGTTACGGTGGAGATTTTGTTGCCGGATTTATCCAAAGCGCCGATTTTCACGCTGTATTTCGTATCCGGTCGTAAACCGGCAATGTTGATCGCCACTTTGCCAGTAGATGCTAGCGGTGCGGGTTCAGACGATTTCAGGCCGTTGATTATATTACCGAAACGATCCGCTACATATTCTTTATCCAATATCGGGGTGTTACCCACGTAGCGATAGAGTTGCAAACGGTATTTCTCAGCTTTCTCCACCCGGGCGAAAACAATCACGGCCGAGCTGTCTTTGGCAATTACTTCCGGTTTCGTGGCCGGATCGTAAACCGTCACTGAGCAACGTGCCTCATGCTTGCCATCAGAGGTAACGGCAATCACATCCGCTTCGCCTTCCTCGAGACCTTCCACGATACCGGTTGTATCAACTGAGATAACATCCTCGTCCGACGAGATCCAAATCACCCGCTTGTTGGTTGCGTTGGCTGGGGTTACGGTGGCCCGGAGCACGATCGCTTTTCCTTTTTCCAATTCCACGGAAGTCTTGTCCAACGAGATACCGGTTGCCGGAACTTCTTTTTTCCCGACGGTTACGACACATTCGGCTGTGTAGCCTCCGTCTTCTGTCGTGACACGCACGATGGTACTTCCTGCCGACACGCCGGTTACCAACCCTTCGGCAACGGTAGCTACGGCGTTATTCTCGCTTACCCAAGTTACTTTCTTGTTTGCGGCATCAGTCGGGGTGATGGTAGCGTACAACTGAGCGTTCTCGCCCGGAGCTAACGTCAGGGTGTTTTTATCCAGCTTCACACCGGAAACTTTCACGTCGCCTTCTGCCACATTCAAATGGCAGGTAGCCGTAAAATTCCCGAACTTGGTAATGGCACGTATCGTAGTTGTTCCACCAACCTTGATGGGGTTATCAAACCGGTTTCCCGGTCGACTGTAGCCACTGAAGGATCCGAGCTTTCCCAATAGACGGTCTTATCATACACCACGCCATCCTGCTTGGTTTCCACCAGATGCCCGATGGTCTGGGGTTCTCCGGCTTTTACCGTCATCACCGAGGCATTGAGGGTTACGCCCAGGATGCCATAACTACTATCTGTTATACGGATTGTTTTCACCGCTTTTATATTGTTTTCCTTGGCGGTAACAATAATTTGGGTAGTACCCTGCTTTTTCGGTTTCAAGGTAAAACCTTCCTCATGCGTATCTCCTAACTGTTTAGTGCCTATTTCAAGAATCTCTTCATCTTGTGAAGTAATAGTGAAACGTTTTGTCAACGCTTTCGCTAAGGTAGCGTTTGAAGGGACAAACCCGACATCGAAGAACTGGGTATATAAAAAACCTTCTTGGGTGTTTTCTTTGACGTCTATTGAGATTTCATCATCCACCCCTTTACTGGTCAATGTCAATTCTTCCAAAGGTTCTAATCCCAATACGTAAACCACGCATTGGCCGGATGCTTGCCCGTCAAAAGAGGTAACCTTCACATCGTATTTACCTATATTATTCACGGTTGTTGCCATGTCAGACCTGTACATCGTACTAAAAATACCATCGTCTGTTATGTCAGCGGCACCCACCGTTGTACCATTACTCGTAGTCCAATCGGTCGTAGGTTTACTCCATTCCACCGTAGGGAATGTCGCATTTTTCGGATTCACCGTGGCTGCTAATTGTACAGCCTCACCCAAAGTAACCCGTACCGTATCTTCTTTACATACGACGTCTGTGGCCCATATATCTCCGACTATAATCTGACGGTCCTCTGAATAACTTCCATTCGATACATAGGCAGTAATCGTGGCTACTCCATTTTCTTTAGCAATAATCAAACCATCTTCGCTCACAGAAGCTATCTTCTCATCAGAAGAAGAGAACATTACACTTACTCCGTCCGATTTTAATTTTGAGGACATCCCTTCTCCGTTCAGTTTCCATTTCAACTGCAAGGTCTCACCCAATTTCAACAGAGTCTTTTTATCTTCATTTTCCAACTCAAAGGAGCTTTCCAAATCCTTTTCTTGAAATTAATGATACACTCTGCGGTATATTCCTTTCCCGCATACGTGACGGTACATTTCAACGGGACTTCTCCTTCATAAAAAGTATAAGGATCAAAGGTCTCCCAGTTTTCAGGTGACAGTGATATATAAAAGTTTATTCCGCTTTTATTCGAAGAATTATCATAATATGATTCAGATGTAGGATCATTTAAACAGGAGTTAGTCCAGTTTTGGGGAACATTAAAATCCCACTTTATCTCCATAGTTTCCTTTATTGAAGACGGGGTAGTTGGGAAACATTTAATCTTGGGTGTTATTATCTCGTAATCATTCGCCATTCCTTTCGAATACCCATATACAGGTTGGCTGAAAGCAATACGTTCCAACTGGTATTCGCAAGCTACTTTGATCGGATTCGATGTTACTTCATTTTGTCCTTGTTTAGAACTGACAGTTATTTCAGCCTCTCCATTACCGATAGCGGTTACAATCCCATTTTCAATCGTAAATGCATCCTTGTTAGAACTTATCCATTCCACATCTTTAATACTTGCATTCTCCGGAAAAACTTTAGCTTTCAAAATCTTCTTCCCGTTGATATTGAATTTTAATGTTTCTTCTCCGGGTTGTTCTTCACTATCTGCTATTACCAGTTCAATCTTTTCTACCGGAATCATCTCTTTTACAAGTACGGGGCATTCTGTCGTTGTCAGGATATTGATTCATCATCAGAAGAAACCACTTGTGCAATAATTTTCGCATCACCGGCTTTAAGTGCCTTAAATTTCACCTGCATATAATTTGGTTGCGGAATTATCTCCAAAATAGTTTCATCGGAGGAGGACCATTTAATTTTTCGTTTTGTTCAAGAGGAGTCTGTCTTGATACGCTTATCGTTTGTTCTTCTCCTTCGAAAAGTTCGACACTCGCCATATTCAAAATCAAGCTTTCCCTCTTCACCGTAACTTTTACACGTCGCTTTCACACCACGATCTTCGCTGGTGGCAGTAATCGTTGTGGTTCCGACCTTCATACCGGTAACGACGCCTTCTTCCGAAACTGTCGCAATCGTTTCGTCATCCGACGCCCAAGTAGCCGTCTCACCTTCCATGCCTTTCACCGTCAAGGTGACCGTTTTGCCTTTCTCGACAGCTACTTCCGATTCGCTGATGACAAACGGTGCTCCGGTACCTTCTTCCAGTTTCACGGTCAGATCCGTTTCCACCGTCTTACCGTTCGAGTTGAATTTCAAATGAACCGGAATTGTTGTCGCTGTAGTGACGGAAGCCTCTACCGGCTGGATTACCAGCTGGCAATTTTGCACGGCAACCGTTATCAACTTCTGATGCGCCTCACTCATGGTAGTAGTCAAAGTAATTGCCGCAGTCATATTATCAGCGTCTTTCACGATCTCTTCCAAAGGGATGCTGATCTGTGTACGCTCCGCGCTCAGGACTACCTCTTTCGGCGCTTCGCCCTGAATCACGGGAGCCTCGTTATCAGGGAATACCGGTAAAGCGGGAAACCAGTAATTGGTAATGTCATACGGATAACGACCTTTGATCGTCCCGTTCTTTTTCACCCCGTCCATCGGTCTCCACCACAGCCAATTCATGTTCCGGATCCAGGGAATTCATGATACCAGAAGCAATACATATCGTCCGATACAGGATCGATACGGAAACCGGTTCCATACAATCGCCAGTCACCTTCCACCTTTCCGAAGTCAAATACTTTATAAAATTCGTTCTTATCGATATCGTAGCAGAATATCTTGTAACCTGTAAACCAGCTACCTGTTCCCTGACCTTTCCAATAAATCTTGTTTTCCTTCGTGCTGGCACAAAAACCATCAGCCGTCCATGCGTACCAGGAGTTTGGAATTTCCTCAATTCCACTGGTTGTCGGTATATCAACCTGTTGCACCGTCAATGTCGTCGGGTCCACTTTCCATATTAACGGTAAAGAAGCCCCCGTGCCGGTCAGTTCCACAGTTGGACTTGCCCAGATCGTACCGTCTTTGGAGAGGACGATCGAACCCAATCCGTGCCCTTCATGCTCTTCAGGTTTAAGGATGGTGGTTTCCAGCGTATGGGTCTTGGCATCGATAACCAACAATCCGTCTTTCTGGTGGACAGCAAAAACCCGGTCTCCAACCCGGATCATCGTACCGATTTGAGCACTGTACAAACTGCCGGAAGCTATTCTCAGTCCGGTAATTCTCTCCCCGATTTCCATCTTGTCAATATCATACAGAAAAATACCGTTGCTGGTTCCTATATACCCGGTATGTTCATCCACGCCAAAGGAAAGAACGCCCGTCGGAATCTCCGATTCTCGTAAATTCTTTCAGCACCTTCATCGTTTTTTCGCATCGATAACCGCCAGACGGCTTCCGATAACGGTCGCACCCGGATCTTTCTCCTGTTTGGAAACGATATAGAACTTATCTCCGTAAATCGTACCGAATTGGCTGGTACATCCCAACTCGTGACCGGGGTTTTCTTTCTGGAAAGCCCGAAGTGTCCACTTTCCGTCATCTGACAGGAAATTGACGGTACTGTTCTGATGGCCGAACCAATCCTCATTGACAATAAAGGTTCCTTTCGTGTAATCAACTTGTTCATTCGCCTGAGCGGTTGCCCTTAACATCGTTTGAGGCAGTTCGGGCAATTTCAATTTCTCTTTTTCCACCGGATTCAGCGAGGATTGTCCCCAAACGCTGAATAATGGAAAAAACGCAAGTAGCGTAATCAGATTCTTTCTTTTCATTTATTTTATAATTATTTTGAATGATACTTTTTTGTCTTTATTATCTCCAAATACGATGTAGATACCTTGAGACAACTCCAGGTAATGATATTCCGCAGTTGAGTTCACATGATATCTTGCGATGATATGGCCCGACAAGTCCGCTACTGTAACGGCATATCCCTGCAAATTTCGGAATACCCATCCTCCATCTTTGAAAAGAGCTAGCGGACGGTTGAAGGTAACATTCTCTATGCCTGTAGGAATCGAGACATTATCCACCTCAAACGAGCCAACGATATCAAACCGTTCATGACTTGTATTTCGATAAGATATTCCACACCGGTTTCTAAACCGCTTAATTGAAAATCAATATCCTGCGAAGAGGATCTCAGGTTAGGGAACTCGCTGAACATATCTCCGTTTTCGTCCAATACATACGTTTTCTCCAATACCTTTTCGCTTGAAACCAACCGATATTGACGGATTTCGTAAGAGGTCGCATTTGCCACTTTTTGAAAGGACAGGATTCCTTTTGAGGATCAAAAGAGGCTTCGCCTTCCAAATTGCCGTTGACGGTTATGACGCATTCAGCCGTGTAACCACCGTCTTGTGTTTTTACGGTAATCCGTGCCATTCCCGCAGCAATGGCATGAACCATTCCATTTTCGACTGTGGCGACACGTGGATCGGAACTGCTCCATGAAACAGTCTGATTGGTCGCATTTGTCGGAAATACGGTATACTCCAAACGCTTGTAAGAACCGACAGACAAGGAAAGTTCAGATTGAGATAAGGTAACATAACTTACCGGTACATCCGGATCAGGGGTTGGATCGTCAATCGGGGTCGCCGCGATAAAATGATCACCGGGAGCGGTTCCTTCCATCGTACTCATATCCCCGTTCCAGCTCCAGGCATCCCAAGAGCCATCCTCCAATTTCCGGCTGGTCGCACCCAGACCAGAGTAAGAAAAAGTACTGGCTTGACCTTCCCGGACAAAATAACTCCAATAGCCTTCATACCAACCGGCTTCCCAATGAGTCGCGTTATCGCAAGTCCAGGAATCATAATCATAAGAAAGGATAACCGTAAACTTCCGCATTTAACGGATGATAGATAACTCCGGTTTGTAATCCTTCTCGAATGGCCTCGGCCACATCTTCTGCCGGGTGTTCCGGAACAGAAGTCTGTCCTAACAAGGTGTTTTCTATCGGTAAATCAAAATCGAAAGCGTTACGGGGATAATCTTTGGCTTCTTGCAAGTTGTATTGGATATTCATTGTGCTTTCCGAATATCCGATACCGTCTATCGTATATCCCATTGGTCCCGTATATTGGGTAAGTAAAACAAGCCTCGGATCGGCTTTAGCGATCGCAACGATCATATCATGGCCGGAAGCCTCTCCATCCCATTTATACCCCCAGACCATGGCATCAGGTTGAGTTCCGTCATGCCATTCGATAACCAACGCGGCCCGGTTGGAACCGGAGCCTACCCAAAACTGAATGTCCTCAAATGAAAATCGCGTGTCTGAACGTAATTCTCCTGACCGAAAGTTCGTCTTGCCCGTCTTCAAATCCGGACGTGCGATACCTTGCACCTGCCTTTGCGCAAATCCTTCAAAAAACAAGGCGCACATAGCAAGCATTAAAGATAAAAATCTACCCATATGTATATCAATTAAAAAAATTAGATACATGTATCTAATTACAGAGGTCGCATGCGACCTCTGTATTATCCCGATGCAATTAATTGTCCACGAAATAATGCTATATATCCCAAGACGAATCCTATTCCAAACCCCGGTGGAATGAATCCGAAGAAAGCCTCTATTGCTTTCATAAAATGTATTGGCAGGTCTTCTGACTTGCTCCAATTTTAGGTCGACCTTCCCGTTTCAAAAAACAGTGGCAATGAGTGATGCCTAAAATGTGTATTTGAGCTTACAGCAGCGGGACTGTTCAGGATTTACACCTGATTCCCTTTTATTATACACCCCGAACGGTATGTATAAACCAATACAAGTACAAAAATATTAAATCTTTACTATTTTGAGCAACCTTTTACACTTAAAAGCCGGAATCCTAGATGAGAAAAGGAGACCGACTTTTTTTATTCATATTATGGCAGTAAAATCTTCCTTGTTATCCTGTCGTTCGATTGCTCTACACAAATTATATATACGCCCGAAGTCAGATGTCCGACCGGAACCGCATCGCCTGAGGCCAGCATCCGTTCCAAAACTTTCGCGCCTGTTTGGGAATAAATCTTGATCTTCTGTATATTTTCTCCGACAACCGAAAGATTATTCCCTGATAAGAAAAACCCGTATGTCTTCCGTTGGTTCCATATTTTCATTGGAGGTCACGTCTCCACCTGTCGATACGGCCAAGTCATGAGTGACCAATTTCCCGTTTGAGTTGAATTGAAGTGTCACGTTACCTTCTTTCACAGGATCTGTCGCTTTCAAAACAAGCGAATCATTCCTGACGAAAGCCGATAGGGGGTTGTCACAGGTTATGACGGACTTCACGATAGATACGGACATATTGTCTTTATCACAAACCTTATCCCCCTAAGTACAATTTGTATTCTTCCCCGATACCCGGTAATACGATATCTTCCGGCATTGCGCTGGAGATTACCGGAGCTTCATTATCCGGAAATACAGGGATCGCCGGGAACCAGTAATTCTGTATCATCGAGTATTCGTTTCTCAATTCACCGGTAGAACTGATCCTGGCCAACTCATGTGTCGGGTCTTGAAACTCATGGTACAAAAACAATAAAGATCATCCGTTACTGGATGAATACGAAAACCGGTACCATATAATCGCCAATTACCTGGCATTTTTGTCACGTCATATACCATGGAAAATTGTTTTTTATCAATATCATAGCAATAAATACGATACCCCGTAAACCAGCTCCCCTGTGTAGGAGGATAACCGTTCCAGTAAATCTTGTTCTCTTTCGTACTGGCACAAAAACCGTCAGCCGTCCAGGCATACCATGAATTTGGTATATATTCAATACCTTCCGGGAAATAAACACGTTCCATTTCGAACGTATAAGGGCTTAACTTGAGCATGTAATTCATGGCGGCCCCTAATCCTTGTACGTCCTTGGCTACACTAATCCACAAATTCCGTCTTTTGACAAAACAATGGAGCCAAAACCTCGTTGTTCTTCTTTTCCTGATTCATCTTTCTCAAGTGGAGCCTTGATTGTTCTAACCAGTGTATCCGTTTTCGGATCAATCACCAAAAGCCCGTATTGCTGGTGTATGGCAAAAATATAATCATTGGCACGTACCATGGTCCCTATTTGGGCATAATACAGTTGTCCATATCCCTCGTCATTTGGATTACCCGTACCTTTGATTTGCCCCCCAATGGTCAAATTATCATTGTCGAATACATAAATCCCATACTCGTACCTATATAGCCTTTATGTTCATCTACAGGTAAATAAGAACGCCCATCGGCGATGGAGATCAGGGTTTCCTTACCGTTTTTGTCTGTTTTCGTCGTTGTCGCTATGTATGGGAATGAGGCGCCTCTTGATGAACCTCCATGGTCGAGGACAAACAGCAAAGAAAACATTCCTTCTTGTTATATTTCTCATAAGGATATAGAATTCCCTTTGAACCACCCGCAATATGTGGTTCCTTATATACCATTTGAAAAGGCTTTTTATCATAGTAACAATACATTGTTTAATAGGATCAAGCAACTGTTCCCGTTTGTGTGGAAGAATGCTGTTAAGAAAATTATTAGGAGGTAAATTATGCCTAGTGTTATGACTTCTCATGGGGCTATTCGTTATAAGACCATTCCTCTTTTTCCAGGTGTAAAGCGTATTGATAAGGAAATCGCATTTGAAAACTTATGTCTTCTTAAATCTATATTGGATGCTAACGGGATTAAATTTCAGCTAGCTTTCGGAACTCTGTTGGGAGTTGTTCGTGAACATGATTTTATAGACCATGACGAGGATATTGATCTTGCTTTTCTCGATGAAGACCGTAATGCTCTTTGGAATATATTGCCTGACTTGATGAAAATGGGATTTCGAGTTTGTCGTTATGATAGACGAGATCTTCTTTCTGTTATGAGAAAAGGCGAATATATTGATTTCTATTTTTATCGTCCTTGGCAGGAAGGATATAGGATTTGTTCAGGTTGGGTAAATGTAGAAAAGCATCTTATAAATACAGCTCAAATAGAATTTAAGGGAATATCTTTTCCTGTTCCGTTAGATTATGAAGAGTATTTGGTGGGGGAGTACGGCGCAGATTGGCGCATTCCGTTACAATGGAATAATTATCAAATGCCCAAATGGAAAATTGCAATGTTTAATGTAAAAGAGCATTTAAAAGATGTTTTGCCCGATTGGCTTTTTTCTTTAATTGCAAAAAGATCAGAAAGAGCATTATATACTAAATGCTGCATGAGATTGAATAAAAACTTAGGACAATTATTACCACAAATAGAAGAATGACAATCTCTCTCATTACCGTCACTTACAACAGCGGCAACACACTTTTTTCCACCCTTCAATCTGTCCTTTCTCAAACTCACCTTGATATAGAATACATCATTGTAGATGGTGTTTCCAAAGACCACACAATCGATGTCCTCAAGGAATACGAACCGAAGTTTAACGGGCGTTTAAGATGGATCTCCGAACCGGATAAAGGACTTTATGATGCCATGAACAAAGGAATCAGGATGGCTACCGGTGATGTGGTGGGCATTCTTAATTCGGATGATTTCTTTACCGGAAAAGATGTGCTGGCACAGGTGGTACGGGCTTTTGAAACGGATGACCGCTTGGCAGCCGTTTATGGTGATGTTCATTTTGTACATCCGGATAAGTTGGATAAATGCGTCCGCTATTATTCTTCGAAGGTGTTTAAAAGGAAACTGATGCGTTTTGGTTTTATGCCTGCTCATCCTTCCTTTTATTTGCGAAGGAAATATTTTGGAAAGTTCGGTTGTTATAAGACGGATTATCGGATTGCAGCAGATTTTGAGTTTCTACTTCGAGTGATTTATAAAGGCAATATCAGCATAAAATACTTGCCGATAGATATGGTGACGATGCGAATGGGCGGAGTCAGTACTTCGGGAGTAGTTTCACACAAATGGATTATGAAAGAGCATCTACGTGCGTTCCGTGAAAATGGCATTTATACCAATGTGTTTCTTTTGGGAATTAGATATATATATAAGGTGGGGAACTTTTGCTGCATAAATCAGTAAGCCGTTAGGAAAATCTGCATTTTATTGGGAAAACAGGAAGCTATTTCTTTTCCTTGCAAGAAACATCAGTTATAAGAAAATGAAGAGTACAATAGAAATTATATCTATTCTAAAAAGATTGAAAAAGGATTCCGCTTATAAATATGGAATTAAACCTTTTGGGATTTTTGGCTCATTTGCTTGGAATCAACAGGATGAGGCAAGTGATTTGGATGTATTTGTCACTCTTCAGAAATCTGATTTTTTACTTTGGAAAAGATAAAAGAGGAGTTGGAGAAACTTATGCATTTCAAAATTGATATAATAAATTTTAGGGATTCGTTTAAACAATATATATTGATACTTCGGGTGTATTCCGCAAGTCAATTATTCAAATAACTTTTATTACTTTGTCTTGTAAAGATCTATTTATGAAGGTTTTATAAGCTTTATGTGCTTCCATAGGCAGCATTCATTTTATTCTAGACTTAAAAAACAAGCTGATTTATTATGTTGAATATTGTAGTAGTATTCTGCGGTTTTCTGATAGCCGTAGTCCTTGCCCGTATCATTATTCCCCGTATTTTAATCATTTCTCTTCGTAAACGTCTGTTTGATACTCCGGACGCACGGAAGGTGCACAAAAGACCGGTATCTCGGCTGGGTGGAGTTTCTTTTTTCCCCGTTATCCTGTTTACTGGCACTTTTCTGATAGGGATCTGTTATATGACAAGATGGGTCTCCTTGGTGGACATAGCGCGGCATTGGGTACAAATTCTGTTTATGTGCACGGGGTTGACCTTGCTGTTTTTATGGGCTATTCGGTATTCATGCGGTTTCTCCTTTCATCGGTGTTCCTCTTACCTTGGTGCTCGTGATTTTTATCACCAATGCAATCAACCTAATAGACGGCATTGACGGTCTGGCATCGGGACTGAGTATGGTAGCATTGTCCGTCTT
>VOFI01003618.1_pt1 | contig 17415 bp, 39 predicted proteins | sample 5384131 | NCBI WGS metagenome assembly VOFI01 (sample SAMN12384728, study PRJNA508395) | human gut metagenome | isolation source: healthy gut H | host: Homo sapiens
ATTGCTCCATAACGCTGTCCAGGGATTTCCCCCAGATCGGTCTGCACAGCAGGGTTCTGAACAGCATCATACACACATAAAACACCAGAAGAAATTCTCTTCGAACTGACTGCTGCTGCGAAACTCACTGATCCATGCCTGAATCACTGCCCCTGTTCCTTTTTTTTCTTTATTCTCATATATACGCTCATAAACAGCGCTGCAATGATCAGAAGCGCCGCCGGTCTGATAAAGGGCTCCCAGAACATTTTTTATAACCGAAACTGCATATTCCATTTTCATACCTCCCCTCAAAATAAAATCTTTGTGCCTATTATAATCAAATCTTATCAAAAATACAATTCTTATGATTCTGAAGCTTTGTATTTTCCATCCTTTTCATTGTCTTACCGGACATCCGCATACTTTCCCACAATTCTGCCTTTTTTTTGTATAGTCCATTTCGTTCCAAATCTGAATAGCACGGAGAGTTCCGACCTATACTTTTTGCAAAGGAGGTATTTGCATGAAATTTCAGCGAATTCAGGATTTGCGTATAGATTCTGATCTGTCTCAGAAGCAGATCGGCGAAATTCTCCATATCAGTCAGCGATCTTATTCACATTATGAAACAGGCTCCAGAGATATTCCTGTGGAAATGCTTATCCGCCTGGCGGATTATTATAATATCAGCCTTGATTATCTTGTGGGGCGCAGCGACCGAAAGAAAGGTCTGAAAAAACCGACAGGCAGTCCGCTGTTATGCAGGCTGCCTGTTTTTCTGTATTATTTTGCCGGAACAATCTCCAGCCAGTATCCGTCCGGATCATTGATAAAATAAATTCCCATGGCAGGATTCTCGAAACAGATACAGCCCATTTCCTGATGTTTCTTATGGGCTTCCTCCATGTTATCCACTGTAAATGCAAGATGGATCTCATTATCTCCCCAGATTATAGTGATCTTTCTCCCAGTCACGAAGCCATGTAAGCTCCAGCTCAAATCCTGTGGCTCCGTCTCCAAGATAAACAAGGATAAAGCTTCCGTCCTCAGCCTCTTTGCGTCTGATTTCTTTCAGTCCAAAGAGCCTCCTCATAAAACCGGATAGATTTGTCAAGATCGATCACATTATAATTATAGTGCGCAAACTGGAAATTCATATTAGTTTCTCCCTTCTGTCAGTTCATAATAAAAAATATACTGCTGCATAATGCCTCTGATCCCGTGATATCTGCGGTTTGGAAATCCTCTCTTATAATGCTCATCCAGAACCTGCCTGATATGTGTATCCACAGGAGAAAAAGCATCCATGTGATGCAGGGCAAAAGACAGATGCAGTCCGCCACCTTTCTCCCACACCACAGAGTTTCATCAGCTCATTCTTTGCACGATTATAATAACGCATCCTGTAGATTTTTCCAGTGAAATTTCTCCCTTACAATGGTGCGGGCCGTCTCCGCAATATACCTTGCGCGATATCCAAGTCCCAGCTCTCTCAGTTCCTGTTCTGTGGCCTCCGCCAGAATCTCAGGGCCAGGAAAACCGTAATATTCCACCCCGTTTCCCGAAATGCGCTTTTCTCCGTATCGGGCGCACAGCCTCTCAACGCATCCTCTGATCCGGGAAATATTATTCTGCTGAGAGATCAGAAACGTAACGATCATTTCCCACAGATCCTGCTGAAGTATCCTGATTCGCTTCCATGAACCGCGGCCTTGCTTAAATATTGATCCCGTGGATTTATCCTCTCTATATAAGCGCCGTAATCTGCATCCGGGTCAAAATAAGGAACCCAGAAACAGATCAGTTCTGTATCGCTGCAGTTAAAATCCACAATACTTCCATTCTGAGAAACCTCCAGGTACTGATTCCCTGCCACCAGAGAATAAGTATATACTCCCTGTTTTTTTTCATGCGAAAACACTGTCCGGAATCACAGATCTGTTCCAGGCTGAAATTATCCAGTTCCATTGTTACCATTTAAAAATCTCCATTCTCTTTTGCTTTGGTTTCCCCTGATCTTCATCTGATGACGTACAACTCTGTATTCATCCCGTTGCGTAATAAGGACATTCCTTCATATTTCCTGTAAAGAAACCGGTAGTATTCATCTTCATCCAGATTCACATCACAGTAGTAGGTTCCTGTCTCATCATCATAAACATAATTTGCACAATAATCACAGCCTGCTGCCTTCCTCTGTCTGCCTCCTTTGTTCAAAAAATAAGATATATTCCATTCATCTGATGCTGAATTTATTTTTATGTTTTTATTATGCATCTTATCACAAAAGACTTGCACATAGTAAATTCCAAAGGCAGTTTTTACAAAAAAATTTTGCGAAATCCTTATTGCGTAATTCCTATTCATATGGTATGCTGACTCAGAATGAACTATTTAACAATAATGAACCACAAAATAAGTAAAGGAGGTCAGGACATGCAGAAACGAAAAAATCTGTATTCCCCCGGCGGCGTACATCCTACGGACGGCTTTGACAAAAGCTCTTTCCATGGATTCCGCTGTATAGCCTTACTGTCCGAAACTGTTACGATCCTTTCAGAGCAGTCCTTTGGAGGAAAATGCAGCTTTCTTGTCGGTCCGGAGATCATATAAAAAAGCCAGCTGATCGGAAAGCCAGAAGCGTTCATGAAGCCGCTCCCTTCACGCCAGTGTAAGTGGTAAAGTTCTTGAAATAAAGAGGTTCAGGAACAGGGCCGCAGCATCATGGCATTGTACAGAAAGATGCTGATCCGGTAAACAAAGAACTTTCCTATTATAATGGGGCTGCTGATATCAGCAAAATCTCAACCAGGAAATTCTGACAGGAATCCGTGACGGCAGTCTTACCGGAATGGGCGGCACCAGGCTTTCCCCCACCCATAAAAATACAGGAAACGACAAAACAATCACGGATCTTCTGATCAACGGCGCGGAATGTGGCCCTTCCTCACCTGTGATTACCGTCTTATGCTGGAAAACGGTTGGGCGCTTTTAAACGGTGTACGCCTTCTCAAGGCAAACGGCGCATCAAAGGCTTATGTGTGCCTGGAAGACAACAAAGCCTCTGGCTGCAGAAAATCTTAACAAAATTCTGGCTGAAATGACGGCTTCCGGTCTGATGGGTCAGGGAAGAAAACATAGAGATCAAGGTTCTTCCTACAAAATATCCACCCAGGGGAGGCGAACGTCAGCTGATTCGAGCGGATTCTTGGGCGTGAAGTTCCCATGGGAGGTCTTCCGGCTGATTCAGCAGTGATCGTTTCAATGTAGCACTGCCAAAGAAACGGCAGCTGATATGCGCTCTTGGAGGTCTTCCTCTTACTGGAGAATCGTCACTGTAACCGGCGCGGTAAAAATCCCCGGAAATTTCCTTGTTCCTGTGGGAACCTCAGCAAAAGAGCTGATTCAGCTTTGCGGCGGAGTTACCGTTCCGAAAACCGCGTGATCGCCGGCGGTCCCCATGACCGGTCCTGTGGCAAATAACTGGAATGGAGAAACAGAGCTTTTCCATGTTACTAAAAACACCTCCGGAATCCTGATCCTTCCGGAACCGGGATTTGAAGAACAGCCCTGCATCCGCTGTTCCGGCTGCGAAAGCGTGTGCCCTGCAGGACTTGTTCCATATAAGATTGAATTTGCTCTTCTTGACGAAGACTATGATCTCTGTGAAAAGCTTTATGCAAGTGAATGTATTGCCTGCGGCTGCTGTTTCCTATATCTGCCCTGCAAGACGTGAGCTTTCCGTGCGTACCCGCACAGCCAGAGATATTGTAAAACAGCGAATCAGAGAAAGGGCGGTGAAAAATCATGAATCAGGTACAAACTTTAACCGGACCTCATATCCGCACAGCTAATACAACACGGAATATTATGCCCATGTTGCAATTTCTGATGCCGGCTCTTCTGGGTTCCATTTACTTTTTTCGGGATCCGCTCACTGTATATCACCGGTTTTTCTGTTACAGTCTGTGTTCTCACTGAGTATTTCTGGCAGAAGATCACAAAAAAACCAGTAACTGCCAATGATTTCAGCGCTGTTGTCACCGGAATCCTTCTGGCTTTCAATATGCCGGTTACTGTTCCTCTGTGGGTGGTTGCCGCTTCCGGGATCTTCAGTATTCTTGTTGTAAAGCAGATGTTCGGCGGCATCGGCTGCAACTTTGCCAATCCGGCTCTTATGGGCCGCCTCTTTACCATGGTGGTATGGCCGGGAGCCGTTATGCAGTATGTTGCTCCCCCGGACACACTGGCAGCTGCAGGTTTTGACGCGGTTTCTTCCGCCACAGTTCTGGGAACAGTAAAAATGGCGGCGAGGCAGGCTACAGCTATCTCAGATGTTCCTTGGAGAAACCCCAGGAGCCCTTGGAGAAACAAGCAAGCTGCTGCTTCTTGTGGGATTCGGCTATATGTGTTTTTTTATGGGAATCGTAAATGCAGAAGCTGCTCTTACTTATATTGCGACTGTAGTGATCCTGACCTTTATATTCGGACCGGCAGGATTATTTACCGGAGATATTCTCCTGAACCTTTTGGCGGCGGTCTCATCCTCGGCGCATGCTACAGGCTTACAGATTATGCCTTTGCCACAAGAAGAGGGCGGCTGCTATACGCAGTCACAGCGGGAATCATCACCGCAGCCATCCGTATCTTCAGTTTTTATCCGGAGGAATCTGCTGGAATCTGACAGCCAACTGTCTTGGCGGCGCATTGTCTCTTCTCTATAAAAAACATGTATACGGAGTAAAAAGCTTAATTTGAGGAAAATCATGAAAAATAAAAAGTAAAAGGAATTCTGGCACTGGTTGTAGTGACCGCACTGTCTTTCGGTGTGATCATCGGCTCAAAATCTCTTGCTCTCAGCGCAGGCGGAGACGCTTCCGGTGAAAGTTCAGAAACTCTGGAAGAATTTGATGTAAGCGGTGCAGAAAATATTGAAAAAGCCGGAAAAACAGCTGACGGCTATCTGGTAACTGTCCGCACAAAGGGTTATGTAGGCGATATTGTTATGGACGTGGCTTTGACAGCTCTGCATCCAAGATCAGAAGTTAAGGTTGTGGAACAGTCAGAAACTGACGGACTTGGTTCCAAGATCACAGAACCTGAGTTCCTTGACCAGTTCAAAGGCGCAGAAGCACCTGTTTTCCTTCCGGGAATGGACGTTTCTGCCGGTTTCCAGGACAGCAGCTCAGAAGCTGAAGCTGCAAAACCAAACAGATCTGTCAGGTCTTGAAGGAGCAGAATTTACAGACGGAACCTACGAAGCAAAAAAACATCTGAACCGGATTCCAACGGCTTTATTGATGTTGTTTCCCTTACTGTAAAAGACAGCAAAATCACAGAAGTCAACTGGGACGCTGTAACAGAGGACGGTTCCAAAAAAGTATCATGTCTGAAAATGGCGAGTATACTATGACCGAAGACGGTCCTACATGGAAAGAGCAGTCTGAATCTCTGGCAAAAGCTCTGATCGAAAACCAGTCCCTGTCCTTCCTTACCACTGACGCAGAAGGCAAAACTGATGCGGTATCCGGTGTAAGTATTTCTGTAAGCAGCTTTATTGATCTGGCTGCTCAGTGTATGGAACAGGCTGCAGGACTTGAGCCGGCGCAGGAGGATCCATTTGCAGGAGCAGAGCTCACTGACGGAACTTATGAAGCAAAAACATCTGAACCGGATTCCAACGGCTTTACTGAAGTTGTTACCCTTACTGTAAAGACGGCAAAATCACAGAAGCAAACTGGGATGCAGTAACAGAAGACGGTTCCAAAAGTATCATGTCCGAAAACGGCGAATACACAATGACTGAGGACGGCCCCACATGGAAAGCCCAGGCTGAAGCTCTTGCCAAAGCTCTCATTGAAAATCAGTCACTTTCCTTCCTTACCACTGACGCAGAAGGCAAAACTGACGCTGTAACAGGCGTAAGTATCTCTGTAAACGGCTTTATCGATCTGGCAACTCAGTGTCTGGAGCAGGCTTCCGGAATCGAGGTGGCAGAGCCTGAGGCAACTGAAGCTCCTGCAGAAGAAGAGGCTCCGGCATCAGCAGAAGGAACACAGATCGACGCTGTTTCCGGCGCTACCAAATCTTCTACCGCAGCAGTAAACGGAATCAACGACGCATATAACTTCTTACAGACAGTTAAATAAGAAAACGGAGGAATCACTATGAAATTAAGATATCCGGCAGAAGCCTTTGCCCTGGGAATCATTCTTTTTTTTCCGCAGGAATGAAGGAAGCCTTTGCAGCCGGAATCCTGGTGATTTTTACCTCTGTGTTTGCAGAGTTGCTGAAAAATCTCCTGGAAAAAGCTGTTCCTGCATGGAGCCTTCAGCTCTGTGTATATATTGCCTCCGGCTCTGTCTGCGCCTCAGCCTTTCTGGTGGGCTTTGCGGTTCTGGGAACTGCACTTACAACAGAGCTTTGGATCATGGTATTTCTTGTAGGCCTTCTGTGCGCCAGACACGCTCTCTCAGGAAATACAGAGGCTGAATACGGCGAACTCCTCTGGGGGAGTCAGCCATTGCCTGGGGACTGTGGATCCTGCTTGCCATTTTCCGTGAATTCATGGGAACCGGAAGTATTTTCGGAAACACACTCCTGACAGCATCCTTCCAGTCAAAGGCCTTCCAGCAGACAATTTTGCTTTCCTGGCAGCAGGTCTTGTACTGGCATTTACAAACGGAATCCTGAAAAAGGACTGCAAAGGAATGAACAGTCTGTTTCCGGCGATTCCCCCTTTATCCTGTTCCACCCCTTTACAGTGGAAAGCTTCGGCGGTCTTCCCGGAACCTTATGGATCATCATTGTTCCTGTTATTCTGTTCCTTTCTGTAAAACAGACCTTAAAATTTGCCCGCACCGGAAAGGCTTTCCGAGGTCTTCCTGTAGATATGCTGGCAGCAGGATTTATCTATATGATACTGAGCATTTATTAAACAATCAACTCCCGGAAGGTTCTTTCCGGCTTTCAGGAGTTTTTATGTTCATCTTTCCTTCACAAAATATCATTTGACAAACCTTATTTCTGATGATATAATCTCCCCGATAACTCAGCAGAAAGGAGCGTTTTCATGACATTTTATCAGGAACTGCAGTTAAATCAGGCGGGGTCAAAAGCACTTATCAAAAATTGTACAACCTCCGGTGAAAACTGCGTCACACATTTGTTTATCTGTTTAAGATTTTTATTACCATGGTATTCTGCGTAGCCTTTGTTATGGGATACGGCAAAATTTTCGGAGATGAAAACAGTATTGTAGGCGTTATTATTCTTCTTTGTGTTATGGTTTTCCGAAATGCAGACTTTGGAATGAAAATGACCGGCTCCCTTACCTCTATGGCAATTATCTTTTTCTATTCTGGCTTTTGGCCCAAGACTTGCCAATATGGCCGGACTTTTGGAGAACTTCTTATTAACGCAGCCTGCATCTTTGTGCTTCTTTTCCTTGGCTGCCACAACATTATGATGTCCAATCATTCCACGATCGTTCTCGGCTACCTTCTTCTGTACGGTTATGACACCACAGGAAAAGATTACCTTTTCAGACTGGCAGCTATTGCCACAGGCGCTCTTCTTACCGGAATTGTTTTTACAGAAATCACCACAAAACAAATACAAAGACTCTCTCTGATATTAAAAAAGAGTTTCGTATCGATTCTCTTCGGACACGCTGGCAGATCACTGTAACCTTCGGCGTATCTACTGCAATCTTTCTTGGCGGTCTTTTTTTCACATCCCAAGAACCATGTGGATCGGAATTGCAGCCATGTCAATACCCAATGCCCTTCCGGAATGATCTGAAAGGCCGGGTAAAGGACGTATTCGGGAAATATTATCGGAGGGTTGTTTTTCTTGTATCTTCTGTTTTCACCTTCCATTTTACCTTATATTGGAATGATCGGAGGCGTGGGCGTGGGACTTTCTGCTTCCTATAAATGGCAGGCAGTATTTAATTCCCTTGGGCGATGGCAATTGCAACGGCTATTCTGGGACTTCCGGGAGCAATCCTTTCCGTATTCTGAACAATATTCTGGGTTCGTTTACGGTCAGCTTTTTGAAAAAATCAGCAGCAACGTTCTGGATCGTTCACAGCTTCCGCTTCCTGCGCAGAAGCATAAAAGCAAGCATTTTTCTCAGGAAAATAAGTACAGAAGGTATGAATTTTTCCCGGTAAATAATAAAGAGTACAGATTTTCTCAAATACTGAGGTGGTCTGTACTCTTTTGCATTCTTATTTTTTTACTGATTTTCTTCCACTATATCGCGAACCAGACAACGGATTAAAATCCCTGCACTTGCCGCATCCGGTACCGAAGCCGGTAAGCTTCTGGACTTCCTCGTAGGTAGATGCGCCTGATTTTTTACCCTCAATTTCATGATAATATTTTTGCAATGACATGCTTCCTTCTCGCGCTTCATCCTCGTGCTCCTTTCTTTTTACTCCCAGATCTTCCAAGGAGCCTGTCCTTTCTGCCAGAGCTCTTCAGAGATTCTTTTCTCTTAATGTATCCATACACTGCCAAGCCTTTGTGGCGGTATCCATTCAACTCCCCCTCCGTGCAGCCTCTACCAGCGGTTCCTTTTCAAATACCGTATCGTCGCCTTCGATCAGATCCATGATTTCCGGCTCCAGGACCATAAATCCCACATTGATCCAGCCTCCATCCTCTTTTTCTTTTCTTGAAATTTGTGATGCTTCCATCTCACAGATATCAGAATCCCAAAACAGCCTCCCGGTTTGAGCTGCTGTGATAGTAGCCATTTACCATGGGATCTGTGATAATCCAGAAACTCCTTCAGATCAATATCTGCAACACCGTCGCCGTAAGTCAGCATAAAAGTGTCTCCATCCAGGTATTCTCTGACCTTTTTATTCTTCCTCCGGTCATGGTATTCAGTCCGGTATCTACCAGAGTTACTTTCCACGGCTCAAGAACATTATTGTGAACGATCATCTTGTTTTCCTGAGTAAAATCAAAGGTGATATTACTGTTATGCAGATAGTAGTCTGCAAACCACTCTTGATCACATGCTGCTTATAGCCACAGCAGATTACAAACTCGTGAAATCCATATTGGGAGTACATTTTCATAATGTGCCACAAAATCGGCTTCTCCCCTATTTCGATCATGGGCTTCGGTTTCAGGTGGCTTTCCTCACTGATCCTTGTGCCAAATCCGCCTGCCAGAATTACAACCTTCATATATTTCTCCAATCCTTGTTCTGTGTCTTGTATCATACTCTGCCGCGTTTGTACGGCTTCCTTATCATTTATTCTAATACAAATATCCCAAAAATGGAACCACCAAAATAAAGCAAAAAAATACAGGCTCTTTTTCATCCTGACAGTTTGGTTTTTAAGATACCTGTATTCTTTTGTACTTTATCAAAAAAAAAAAACACTATTTCTGCTGTAAATCACCAAATGTAGTTTTTTCTTAAAAGGATCTGGACCTTCTTTTCCTGTGTCTCTTTCCAGAGCCGTTCTGCTTCCGGAGCCCATTTCTCTGCATATGCCCACATTTCCCACAAAGATGTTCCGGAGTTTCCGGTGACTGAAGATCTGTGGAATGTGCGCCGGATTCCTTTACAAGCTTCTGAAGGATCTCCGGATTCTCCAGCATCGGACATGGACGGAGCATATTGTCGTTAAACGGCTGATTATTGTGATAGGCCATAAACAGCGGCTGTTTCAATATCTCAAGAATGGTATTCTCCCTGATGTTTCCATTGGAATAATGGATAAATACACAGGGCTCTGCGTCTCCGTTTGCATTAATATGGAAGTAATTTCTTCCTCCTGCAATGCAGCCTCCAACAAACTCACCGTCATTCTGGAAGTCCATGGTAAAAAGTCCCGGCCCATGTTCCATATTGCGGATTTCCTGACTCTGTGGTGCATATATGTTCTCTGCTCCACTGTGGGGAAGCAGTTCCGGTGAAACCTCGTTTCCAACCGGCATATAGTGGAAATACAGAGAATACCGGCAGCCTTTTTTCCACCAGCATCTGAATAAACTCATCGCTTGTAACGCTTTCAATATTCTGGCTTGTATAACAGATGGAGGTTCCGAATACAAGACCGTTTTCTTTCAGAAGCTCCATGGCATGCATAACCTTTCCGTAAACACCCTCGCCCCCGGCGAAATCATTGACTTCCGGTTTTCCTTCAAGACTGAGCGCAAGAAAAAAGATTTCCCTGCCTCCTGCATCTGACGGCACAGTTCCTCATCCACAAGAGTACCGTTGGTATAGGCCAGAAAAATACAGTCATTATGCTTTTGCAGAGAGCGATCACGTCTTTTTACGTACAAGAGGCTCTCCGCCTGTAAGCATATAAAAATAAGTCCCCAGTTCTTTTCCCTGCGTGATCACAGAGTCCATTTCGTAAAAGGTCAGATTCAGTTTATTTCCATTACTCCGCTGCCCAGCATCCGGTACAGTGCAGGTTACAGGCACTTGTAGGATCCATTAAGATAATCCAGGGAATGTTGCAGTTATGGATCTTTCTCATTTCTTGCGGATTGTCCTGGTTCCATTATAAAACGCTTCATATCCCAGATTCAGAAGAGTTGTCTTCAGCACATTGGGATGCAGCTGATCAGCCATGGAATTAATATATGTATTCAGGGTATATCCCTGGTTTAAAGTTACTCTCCTCAGATATTCCCAGTTGATCCCCAGATCAAATTCATCCATATACTTCTGTGCAGTATCAAAGGATTTTTCATAGGCCTGTTCCCGGTTCTTACTGGATCTGGCTAAGCTCATGATCTACGATTCTGGAAAATACCTTTCTTCCTGCTGCGTGTGTTACCCTGTTCATCTGAAAACGCCTCCTTACAGCGCCTGCTGCGCATGGTCAATCATATCTTTTCTTATGTTCATAAACACATTATATTCTCCTGTGTTATTTTTCCATAAACAAAAACAGGACAGTGTTTAGTTTTTTTACCACTGTCCTCTATCTGGCTAAAAAGCTCTGTGTCTTTATTAAATTCAGGTTTCCAGAATACGAAGAAGAGAATTTTCCTCATTCCCTCTTTGTGATTTATAGCTCCCAGCATTTTTATCAGTTCCTCGGGATCCTGCTCCATTCCGTCTCTTACCCATGAAAAAATAATTCCTTCAAAGGCATAGGGTATAAAAATCTTTAAATTTTCGTTTTTCGGGAGCAACCGTTATTCCCTCTGCCATCTCATCCAAAATATTACTGATAATTTTAACAATATATGTATACATAAACCTCAGAAGATAATCTTTCTGAACAGATGCGTAAGTACTCATGATAAATTTTTTATTTTCCAGGGCATAAAAAAACCTCCGAAAACGTTCTTCCCAGCTGTCAGCAGGATCGTCTCCCATAATGGCTCTTTCCACCTCACTGCAATAAATCCACTCCACCAGATCATAAATATCCCTGAAATGATAATAAAAAGTGTGTCTGTTAATACAGGCTTCTGCAAGGTCTGTCACAGTGATTTTTGGAAAGAAGCTTCTTTTCCATCATTTTTTCAGAGCTTCTGCAAGAGCTCTCTTTGTTATTGTTGACATAATTCCTCCATGCTTTGACTCTGGTTCCTATTTAAGCTTTTCAGACTGTCAAACGGTATCTTTCCGCCAAAAAGATCCAGAGCGCTTCCTACCGTTACATCCAGTTTTCCTTTTCCATAAACTTCAAGAGTACGAATGTCCTCCATACTTCCCCACCGCCCGCATAAGTTACTGACCGTTCTCCATACTCTGCAAGCAGCTTTACCAGTTCTGCCTCAATTCCTCCGGCTTTTCCTTCTACATCTACGCCATGAATCAGAATTCATCGCAGTGGGCGCCAAGCTCCCTCAATGTATCCAAAGTTATCTTTACATCTGTAAATTTCTGCCATCTGTCCGTTACGATGTAGTAAGCTCGTTCTTTTTCCGACAACTGAGATCAAGTACCAGATGCTCTTTTCCTGTTTCTTTTTCTATTTTTCCAGATTTTTCCCAGGACAGCCTTCCATTTCGGAAAACATAGGAGGTAACAATCACATGGCTTGCGCCTGCATCAGATAATCCTCTGCATTTTCCCGGGCAGACCCTCCTCCGCCGATCTGAAGGCCTTCCGGATAGGTTTTTTAAAGCGTTCAGCCCTGTTTTTTTTTTCCTGATAATAGGGTGAATCTTCCGTTGAGAAGGATCACATGACCTCCCTGTAATCCGGAATCTCTGTACAGAGCCGCATAAAAAAGCAGCATCCTGCTCTGACACAAAATTCTCTCTTGCCTGATCGCCTGTGTCTCTCAGACTTCCCCCAACAATCTGTTTCACCTTACCATTATGTATGTCAATGCATGGTCGAAATTTCATCTGATTTTCCTTTTATCCCTGCCCATATCCTGTACTCCTGTCTTTTACAGAATAATATCATTGCAGCACGTTTATATGTTTCTATGTAAGGACATGCTCCTACAGATACTGTCGTATCGGCATGTCTCTGTATGGCAGCAGCACTACCAGACCAGATGCAGACTGCCGTAAGCCGTCATATTCCGCAATCATCTGGCGCATCCTGTGGAAGTGTTTCTTATTCACCGGAATGGCTTGTACAGAACGTACCGTTTTACCAGTAAATAAAAAGCTATCTTCCCTCTGCCGCATTTCCCACTGCGTCACCTACATCTTCTACTGCGTTGCCCACGCCCTCACCGAGATCTTTTACACTGTTTCCCAGCTCACCGGAAACGGTATCATCATTTTGTCAGTACTCTGATCCATGGTGCCGTCCGCAGCATCATCTGGTTCCTGTCTCCTGCAACAGTGTTGTCATCAGCAGCGTTATTTTCAGATGCAGTATTGTCATTCTTTTGTCATCTGTATCCGCAGAAGTCCCATTGTTATCTGTCCTATTATCATCTGTCCTGTCAGCATCCGGAACTGCATCCTTATTATCCATGTTGTTGTCTCTGTCTCCGTTGTCCATCACGTTATCTTTGCTGTGTTTGTTTCGTCTGCATTATTGTCTGTTCTTTCTCCACAGGCGGTAAATGCAGTTAATGCCAGTACAAGCATCATACCTGTAATGATCTTTTTTGATGTTTTTTCATCCTGATTGTCTCCTTTTCTTGGAATTTTTAAAGCTCATACAGGTAATATGCGTAATTTTTTCAGTTTTATTCGTTGAAAAAATTCCAAAAAGGCAGGACTTCTGCTTTTTCAGCACTTGTCCTGCCCTGATTATTAACCCTCGATCACATCGGCCATATCATAACGGCCTGCCGGTTTGCCTGCAAGGAATTTCGCAGCTTCAACAGCACCCTTTCCAAATACAGCTTTGGAATATGCAGTATGCTTAAATTCGATCACTTCATCCGGACCTGCGAAGATCACTTCGTGTTCTCCTACGATTGTTCCTCCCCCGAACAGCAGAGATACCAATTTCTTTTATCAGAGCGCATTTTCTCTCTTCTGGCTGCGGTCATAAACATATTTATATTCATTGCCCATAGCTTCATTGAGACTGTCTGCCAGCGCAAGAGCAGTTCCGCTTGGGGCATCCAGCTTCAGACGGTGATGGCGTTCTACAATCTCCATATCAAATCCGGCTGTTGCCAGAACCCTGGCCGCCTCCTGGATCAGTTTCAGAAGGGTATTGATTCCAAGAGACATATTTGCTGATTTCAGCACTGCTGTTTTCTTTTGCTGTTTCTTCTACCCTGGCCAGCTGCTCTTCACTGAGCCCTGTTGTGCACAGAACCAGAGGAAGCTTCCTTTCTCCGCAATAATCAAGAAGCGCATCAACTGCTTTTGCAGAAGAAAAATCAATCACTACATCCACGTCTTCCTGACGAGGCAGAAAGATCTGTATACACCGGATAAGAAGTATTACCTTTATCCGCAATATCCACTCCCACAGTGATCTCCGCCTCCGGATCCTTTTCCACAAGTTCTGAGATTACCTGACCCATATGGCCACAGCATCCGTGCATCATAATTTTATCATAATTACCTCCCTCTGTGTGCCTGCATGCACACATCCAGATATGTGTAAAATCATATCTGCTTTTATTGCCTGTAAACTGCAGGCATCTGAATTTGATCCGGCTTCTTGTTTATGCAAGTTTTAAGACCATAATCCTTCATTGCTTTTGCAAGAGTTTTCTTTGTTGCTCTCCTCCATTTCTGAGAGGCATACGAAGAGGACCTACTTCCATACCCATCATGTTCATGGCTGTTTTTAACCGGAATCGGATTGACTTCACAGAACAGAGCATTGATCAGCGGAATGGCTTCAAGCCGGTCTTGCCGCCTCTCTGGTATCTCCTTCAAGGAATTTCATAACCATATCATGTGTCTGCTTCTGGAGCAACATTTGACAGAACAGAAATAACTCCAAGTCCGCCAAGAGAAAGAATCGGAAGTACCTGATCATCATTTCCGGAGTAAAGCTCCAGATCCTCTCCCCGCCATAGACATCATTTTTGCGATCTGAGAAAGATCTCCGCTGGCAGCCTTGATTCCAACAATATTTTTACATTTTTACAAGTGTTACGTAGCCGGTTGAAGGTTACAGTTGATTGCGGCACATTGTACATGATGATTGGTGTTCCGGAACTGCCTCTGCGATTGCAGTATAGTGAGCGATCAGTCCTTTCTGAGTCGCCTTGTTATAATATGGAGTCACTATAAGAAGTGCATCTGCACCGTAAGAAGCAGCCTCCTTTGACATCATAATTGCAGTTTCCGTACAGTTGGAGCCTGTACCTGCAATCACAGGAACACGTTTTGCCACCTTATCCACCAAATTTGATAGTTTTCAGATGTTCTCCGTGAGTCATTGTAGATGATTCGCCGGTTGTTCCACAGATAATGACAGCATCCGTACTGTTACAATCTGAAACTCCAGAATTTCCTCCAGTTTTTCATAATTTACACTCCCCGTCTTCATGCATCGGGGTGATAATAGCAACGCCTGCGCCCTTAAAAATTGCCATATAAGTTCCTCCTTTTATTCTTCTGTACTATATTATGCCAAATCACAGTCTTCCCGAATCACGGATTTTACTGTTGCTCTGAATCATTTTCCGACCATATCCTCAGTGAGCCTTATCACTGTGTCCACATAGGGTCTCAATCCTTCCGGCAGATTCAGAACCGGTCATAACAATCTGCATACTTTCGTCTTTCTGCCTGAGAATGTCTGCAACTGTTTCCACAGAAACAATTCCCTGTTCCATGACGCCAAGAATCTCATCCAGCAAAAGGAAATCACATTCCTGGGTCACAACGACTTTTCTGGCAAAATTCAATCCATTTTAAGATATTAAGAACGTTCTTCTGCCTTTTCCTCATCACTCAGATCATCATGGCAGCAGTCTCTTTTTTTCAAAACGGAAAATCTTAATATCAGATCATCCAACTGCTCCAGAAAATCAACAGAACGTGTTTCTTTTCCCTTCAGAAACTGAATGAATGCTAATAACGCTCTTTCCCTCAGCAGCCGCACGAAGACCAGCCCCAGAGCCAGTGTCGTCTTTCCCTTCTGCGCTTCCCGCAGTATACTTCTGTTAATTCTTTTTCATGACAATTCCTCTTAATATTGATGAAACTGCATCTTTTTCAATGTCCTTATCTTACCTCAGTTCGCCTGAAATTGCAAGCTTTTCCGTCCTCTGTCAGTATTCAGAAGCCTTCTAATCGGTGAAAATAATCTGCCTATACTAAAATGTCGAAAAATGCTCTGTTTTTATTGCGTGTCGTAATAAAATAGTATATAATAAACCCATAAAAGACATGCAGAGTAAATTCATATGCGTAAAGTGCCATCCGGATAGAGAGTTGCCGGAAGGACGAAAAGAGAAATCTTGTGGTATATGGGTTGCATCTCGCTGCAACAGAGGGTAAATATTTTTGGTTATCTCCTATTGTGGTCAGATATCTGCGAAGGGAGGTAATTTTTATGGAAAAAACAAAACATGTTTCTTTCTTCAGCCAAAGAGCTGAAGAGTGTGCCTACTCTTGCCATGTGCGCAATGTTTGTGGCACTTGCACTGATCCTGAATTCAGTGGCATCCATTAATCTGGGTCCGTATATCGTCGATTTTCCGGTATTCCAAACCAGATTGTTGACTATCTGTTTGGTCCCATTACCGGAGGCTTATTTGCGGAATTCTAGATCTTGTGAAATATTTCATGAAACCTGACGGAGCCTTTTCTTTGGCTTTACGTTTAACGCAATGCTCGCAGCCTTTATTTACGGATGCTTTATTACCGTCAGAAGCTGACTCTGAAAAGAGTTCTGATCGCCAAGCTGGTAGTGGTTCTTGTTGTCAATATAGTTCTGAACACACTGTGGCTTGACATGCTGTACGGCAAAGGTTTCCTTTAATTCTGCCTGCACGCGCAGTAAAAATCTGATCATGTGGCCAATTGACTCTTTTATCTTTTCACGATTACCAGACTGATCGAACAGACAGGCGTTTTCCGCAGCTTTAAAAAGACTGTTGTAAAGCAGGCCTGAATTTCCAGCTGAATAACAGATGAAACAAGCCCCTGCCGGTGTATGAATCCGTCAGGGGTTTTGTTCAGCCAGGCATATATTCTCGCATTTTTATTCCCAACAGAACCACTGATACCAGGCGGCGCCCATATACTTGCCCCATTCATCTGCTTATGCAGAAATAATACAGCCGCCTGAATGAGGCAATGCATGTTTCGGGCTTTTCCATGTATTCCAGCTTGCTTACTGAAACTTCATAGGCGATTCTTTTTTTCTGCCTGGTTCTCACCCAGTTTTTACATATTCCCGGCTCTGGATACGGCCCCCAGATAAGAACATGTCCCCCAACAGCAAAAGCAGAGGCATACTGGGCGTTTCTTCCCAGCAGATACAGGGGATATAATCGGACTTTCCGTAAGGCCGGTTTACAGCCATCAGAAGATCCGCAATTCTCTTCCCAGCGGAGTTTTGCGGTAAAAACCGGCGGTTTACAGATATATCCGTCCAGAAAGATCTGATTTACGGAACTGAGTCGTCCTCTTCCTCTACAAATCTTACCTCCCTTGCAAAAACAGAAAGTACCAGACGGTTGTGTTTTTCCTCGTGGCGGTTATAGGACCTGAACTGACCGTGAATTTCTATATATTCCCCCACGTAATCCTGCGTTACATCCAGAAGTCTTTCGGATACCATGACCGGAATCCTGTCCTCTGAATCACTGGAGTCTCTTTACGATCAGATCCATCACATAAAAGCCCTCTCCAAACACCTGATGACTGAAAAGTAAAGCCCGTATCAATTTTCCCCATGATTGATACCTGATTGTTTTCTAACAATTTTGTTCAAGCCATAATATAGTTCTCCTTCCTCTTTGGGTATTTTGTCTATATTAGCCTATGTACCTGCCCGGAAGTTTTAGAACCAAAATCTTAAAAATTTTTTTGAATACCTTGT
>VOFI01002920.1_pt1 | contig 17399 bp, 20 predicted proteins | sample 5384131 | NCBI WGS metagenome assembly VOFI01 (sample SAMN12384728, study PRJNA508395) | human gut metagenome | isolation source: healthy gut H | host: Homo sapiens
ATTAGAAACTACTAAGATATCAGAAGAAATGAGAGGGTATATTATCATGATACTATATCCTCTTTTTTATTTTACAAGCTTCTCTTTTTGCAACTTATATGCTGAAAAACCGGGCGTGAGAAGTCTGTTTTTGTATTCTTAATAATTAATCACTTGTTGCGAAAGAATCCAAGATCGAATGATGAACGAAACGTCTGGCCTAAACTGAAGATAACGCAGAATCTGCCAGAGTACGATGTTTCCTGTTCTTCCAGTGGTACGGTGCGTTCAATAAGCCGGGAACGCTGGGAAGCTTACTATGGGAGGATGGGGGATATGCCACAGTTTTGCCGAGGACGATCGATGTATCGCTATTGAAAATCAGCTAGCACCAATTATTGCATTTTACGATTATTGCCTATTGCGTCAACCGTCGTAGCAACGATCTTCCCCGCGCTACCTTTTCCGTTTCTGAAAGGTGTGGAATTCTACCGTCGTAACTATATCGGGCTGTTTCTTGCTCCGGAGTGGTCCGTAATCCGGACTATACAATGGAGAGACTTGTGCGTGTAGCCAAAAAGATTTGCGGCAAGTGTACCGTTTAACGGTTATATCCATCTCAAAAGAGTATTCCCGGTGCCAGTCGTGAATTGGTGAATGAGGCCGGGCTGTATGCCGACCGTTTGAGTGTCAACGTCGAAATTCCCAAAGAAGAAAACCTGAAACTCCTTGCACCGGAGAAAGATCATAAAAAGCGTATTTGCTCCGATGAAATACATTCAGCAAAGGTGTGTTGGAGAGTAAGGAAGAACGGCAGAAGTTTCGCCATGCACCCCGCGTTTCGCGCCCGGGACAAAGTACCCAGGTGATTGTGGGCGCTACCTCCGAGTCGGATAAAGATATTCTTTTTCTTTCGTCGGCTCTTTACGGACGCGCCGACCATGAAACGTGTCTACTATTCGGGCTACGTTTCTGTGAATACATACGATAAACGTCTTCCGGCATTGAAGCAACCGCCTTTGGTACGTGAAACCGGCTCTATCAGGCTGACTGGTTATTGCGCTTTTACCAATTCAAGGTGGACGAAATTGTGGATGATGCCTATCGGATCTCGACCTTGAGATAGACCCGAAACTCTCGTGGGCTTTGCGCCATCCCGAACAGTTTCCTGTCGACATCAACAAAGCGGACTACGAAATGTTGCTCCGTGTGCCGGGAGGGAGTGAAGTCGGCGAAGCTGATTGTCGCCTCCCGCCGTTTTTCGCGACTGGGTTTTTATGAACTGAAGAAGATAGGAGTGGTGATGAAGAAGGCGCAATATTTCATTACCTGCAAAGAACTGCCTCTCCAAATGCTGACTGTGAACGAACTTTCGCCGCAACGGGTACGTAGCTTATTGCTCCCGAAACCAAAAAGAAAGTGGATGAACGCCAATTACGAGATTTCTGATTTCTGATTTATGAATTCTGATTAAACGAATTACTAAGTATGTTGATTAGCTTATATAATAATTTAGGTACAGATTACACGGATTACACGGTTTTTAGTGTTGTCATTGCTGCAAAGAATCGCATTAATCCCTGTAATCCGTGCCTAAAAATAAATCATAACCCAGAAATCATAAATCATAAATCATAAATCTTGAAATTTTCGTTTACGATAAAAGCTTTGATGGTCTGCTGACTGCCGTGTTCGACGCCTATTTTCGCAAGACCTTTCCCGATGATTTGTTGTCGGAAGGAGATGCTTTGCCCTTATTTTTATGATGAGTTGCATACCGTAGTCACCGATGAAGAGAAGGCCGGGCGTGTGTGGCGGGGATTACAGAAGAAAGTTTCCTCTTCCGCTTTGGGTTGCCTCACACAAAGTTGGCTGTCGGAGCTTCCGGAGGTAGGGATGCTTATTTTTCGTTATATCCGTAAAGCGATCGACTCACCCCGTTCCATCGAAACCAATTTTGGCGATCCGGACGTTTTGCGATTGGCGCAAATATGGAAGAAGGTGGATGGCGAACGTGTACACCTGATGCAGTTTGTCCGTTTCCAGAAAGCTGCCGACGGTACATTCTTTGCCGCTTTCGAACCGCAGTATAATGCGCTCCCGTTGACGGTTCACCATTTCAAAGACCGTTTTGCCGATCAGAAGTGGATTATTTACGACATGAAACGCCGTTACGGATTTTATTATGACTTGCAGGAGGTGACGACTATCTCGTTTGATGATGACAGTCGTGAATCCCATCTGATTACGGGGATGCTGGACGAAAGTCTGATGGACAAGGATGAGAAACTTTTCCAACAACTCTGGAAAACTTATTTCAAGGCCATTTGTATCAAAGAACGTATGAATCCGAGAAAGCACAGGCAGGATATGCCTGTACGTTATTGGAAGTATCTGACGGAAAAGCAAAAGTAGATTTCCATTTTGGGAGAGGAGCGAAAGTCTGACTATTCAATTCGCTGCACCGTTACATCCGGAAATTCCTGTATCAGCGAAAGCAGATGCCCTTCATCATTATTTCCGCTTCGACTTGATAACCATCGTAACCTGATAATATTCTGCTTCACCGGTGTGTTGCGTTTCCATCTCGTAAGAGACTATCAGGTAGTCTTTAGAGTTGAATCTGTCCGCTATCTGTTTCAGTATGTCTTTGTTGGAAGTAGAGAAAGAAACCATCGAGCTTTTCATTCCGATGCTTTTAAACAGGTAACTAAGTAATTCCAGTCCGATGAGGGTCAATACCATGGCAGCAATGCCGATGGTGTACATTCCTGCACCTACCGCCAGGCCGATACCTGCTGTTGCCCAGATTCCTGCGGCGGTAGTCAGTCCGCGTACAATCTGTTTTTGAAAGATGATGGTTCCTGCACCGATAAATCCGATACCGCTGACAACCTGTGCCGCCACCCGACTGGGATCGAGTGTGACACTACTTTCTTTTATAATTTCCTGAAATCCGTATTGGGAAACAATCATAATCAAAGCACTACCTAGCGACACGAGAAAATGAGTGCGGTATCCGGCTTCTTTGGCACGGTATTCACGATCCAGTCCGATGATGGTTCCCAATATTCCGGCGACCAATAAACGGATTACAAAATCCATATTCAACATCATGTGTTCAATCTCCTTTCTAGTTTTTTATTGTTTGTGGAAAATGCTTAGGACTATAAATATACAATTATTTCCCTTTTTTGTATCAATCATTTAGTAATATTTGAACGTATCAATTCATTTTATCGTATATTCGCAGATTCAAATAAATGTTTAATCCCGCGACCGAGCAAATAATGAAGAAAAGAATTTTTTATATAATCAGCTTTCTGGTGATCTTCTGTATTGAGGTGTTGATAGCTTTGTATGTGCGCGACCGTTTCATACGACCCTATGTCGGAGATATGCTGGTTGTAGTGCTGGTATATAGCTTTGTACGTATCTTTCTGCCGACGGGGATTCCGCGGATGCCGTTTTATGTCTTTCTTTTTTGCCTGTTTCGTGGAAGTGTTGCAATACTTCCAGCTGGTGGAAACATTGGGTGTCACGAACCGCGTAGCCCGAATTGTGCTGGGTTCTACGTTCGATTGGGGAGATATTGCCTGCTATGCTGTGGGATGCGTTTTCATTGTCTTATTCGAGCATTTCGTCCGGCGTAGATCGTAGAGGATTTATTTCTCTTCCGCTTTGGTTTCGATGGGTCCAGGCTGTGGCCGCAATATTTGCAAAACTCTGCATTATCTTCGTGTCCGGAGCGATGGCAGTTGGGACATTCTTTGTCTCTCCTGCGTTTATACTCTTTCATCATGGAGGCAGATACGATACCTGTGGGTACGGCAATAATCGTGTAACCGATCAGCATGACACAGGCGGAAAGGAATTTTCCTGAGGCCGGTGGCGGGGTAATATCTCCATAACCTACGGTAGTCATGGTGACGATAGCCCAATAGATGCTGTTCGGGATATTGTTGAACTGGGAGTTGGGTTGCGTTCCTTCAATCATATACATTAGCGTTCCGATGGAAGTCACCAGAATGACGACAAACAAGAAGAACACTGCAATCTTCTTACTACTTTCACGCAAGGCAGTGAGCAGCCGTTCCCCCTCATTCAGAAAGTTGAAAAGCTTGAAGACGCGGAACCCGTATCAGGCGGAAGGCACGAATGATGAGTAGATAGCGGGCGCCCGGGGAAAGAGCAGACCGATGTAAAGCAAAGGCAAGCGTGGCCAGTAAGTCTACGATACCGAAAAGCTGAATATGTATTTCCGGGGACGGGGTGAACAGTAGATCCTCGTCAGGTATTCGAAAGTAAAGAAGCCGGTGAAAAGGAATTCCATAATGACGAACGGAGTCGTCAGATAGGTGGGAAGTCCTTTCAGGCTTTCGATGATGACGAGCAATACGCTGACCAGAATACAGGCGATAAGAATTACGTCGAACAATTTCCCGGCAGGGGTGTCCGATTCGAAGATGATGACGTATAACTTTCGTTTCAGTTTCTCGTCATGCAAAAAACGATGGATTCTTTCTTTCAGTTTCATATCAATAGTGTTTGGTCGGAATTAAAGAAAAAGCCTTTTTAGTCGATGACCCACTGTTTATTGTAGGCAACGGTCTTTTGGATCATAATACATTCCCTCTTGTGTAGGAATATAGAGAATGTATGTCTTTCCGGTCTTGTTCTTCAATGAAGTGTCGCGCAGCCAGGGGTTGGCATCACGAAGTTGGGCATAGGTGATTCCCTGTGATTTTGCGTACTCGTTCAGATCGTCGATAGAAGTGTTGACGGTTACCTCTTTATAAGGAATAGGCGGATACAGATGTTCCCGTTTCAAGAGAAATCCGTAACGTTGCGGGTTGTTGAATATCTCTTTGGCTGCCAGCAGACGGAACATGTAGCGGGAAGTTTCTTCTACCAGCCATAAGTCCATGGCATGATCTTGCCAACTGCTTTTCAAGTTGGGAGGAGATGCGTCCCTGTCCGGCGTTATAGGCGGCGGAGACAGCCATCCAGTCGCCATATTTGGCATAAGCCTGCTTGAAATAACGGCAGGCGGCTGCGGTAGCTTTCTCAATATGATAGCGTTCGTCTACGTTATCATTTACTTCAAGACCGAATTCACGGGCAGTGACAGGCATAAATTGCCACAGACCTGCTGCTCCTGCCGGAGAGCGTGCGATGTTATTCAGATTGCTCTCGATGACCATCAGGTATTTGAAGTCGTCGGGAATACCGTTTGCTTTCAGTATCGGTTCGATGATGGGAAGTAACGGTTGGCACGCTTGATTAATAGCATGGTGGTGGAGTGCATGTAGGTGAAGGCCATCATCTCGCGGTCCATCCGTTCGCGGCGGTCATAGCGCCGGAGGTCAATCGTTTCCCCGTCGAAGGTGACCTGTGCGGGAACAGTAGGCGGAGTGACACAATAAGGCACTTCCGATTTGGCGGAATGTTGTTCGTTCACTTGGCTGCTGCCTGTCAATATTGGGATGGAAGCACCGATGCAAAATACTAATATAAGTGTAAGAATATAGTTGATTTTCATTTGTCTTTTCATTTTATAACCTTTTGGATGCTTCAATGTTTACGTCTATCTTGCAAAAAGATAACCTCATTTTGCTTTTTCAAAGAACTTTTCTTGCATTTTATACGTTTTTCTAATAGAGTTAAAATAAACAACGAATCAAGATGAATATAGCAATGACCGGAGCTACCGGATATATAGGTAAACATCTTTCTAATTATCTTACAGAAAAGGGCGGACATCGGATCATTCCTCTAGGAAGGTCGATGTTTCGCGAAGGTATGTCCGGTTATTTGATTCAGACACTGACCCATTGTGATGTTGTCATCAATCTGGCAGGTGCACCTATCAATAAACGTTGGACACCGGAATATAAACAGGAGCTTTTCAACAGTCGTATTGTTGTAACCAATCGTATTATCCCGCGCTTTGAACGCAGTCAAAACGAAACCGAAACTGATGATTTCGGCTTCTGCCGTAGGTTATTATCCTTCGGAAGCGGAGGTGGACGAATATACCCGTACCCGTGGAGAAGGTTTTCTGTCCGATCTTTGCTATGCGTGGAAAAGAGGCGAAACACTGTCCCGAACCTACAAGGCTCGTTATTACACGCTTCGGCGTAGTGCTTTCTCCGGACGGGGGAGCGATGCAGCAGATGCTTCGCCCTTTGCAAGCCACCAAGATAGCCACCGCCATCGGTCCCGGTACACAGGTTTTTCCGTGGATATCGATACGGATCTTTGCCGTGCAATGGAGTTCTTTATCACTCACGAAGAGACACATGGGGTATATAACCTGGTTGCTCCGCAGCAGATCTCGCAATATGCTTTCACCCGTGCGATGGGAAAGGCTTATCGGGCATGGACAACGATGGTAGCTCCGCAACGAATTTTCCGTATCTTATATGGTGAAGCGGCATCTTTCCTGACTGCTGGCCAGAGAGTTCGCTCAACGCGTCTTACGGAGGCGGGATTTCATTTCTCCATTCCCAATGTCGGACGTCTTTTCAGAGGTACGGACCATAGTACGGTTACCTCTCTCGATTTGCACCGGTATATGGGACTTTGGTATGAAATAGCCCGCTACGAGAATCGTTTTGAATACGGACTTGTAGACGTCACGGCTACTTACACGCTCCGTCCCGACGGCATGATTCGTGTGGAGAACCGGGGATGCAAACGTAATTCTCCTTACGACATCTGCAAGACTGCCAACGGACACGCCAAAATACCCGATCCCACACAGCCGGGCAAACTGAAAGTGTCTTTCTTCCTTAGTTTCTATTCTGATTATTATGTCTTGGAACTGGATGAAGAGAATTACAATTATGCCCTGGTAGGCAGCAGTACTGATAAATATCTCTGGATACTAAGCCGTACACCCCAACTGCCGGAAGAAATCAAGAAGAAACTCGTCACCGCTGCCGAACGTCGTGGATACGATACGAGCCAGTTGAAGTGGATCGAGCAACTCTGATCGCAGGCATATACATATAGCAGGTTATGCAATCCGCACCTAATAAATAATATAAGATTGTTTAGCGAAAGTATTTAACGGACGATAAACCAACTTTAAAACAACAGAAATTATGGATTACGAAATTATTCATCAGCCCGAACAAAAATTGTTCAAGACGGAAGTAGACGGTCGCACCGCCTTTGTACAATATCGCCTAATAGGTGATTCTCTTGATATTATCCACACAATTGTGCCACAACCCATTGAAGGGCGGGGGGATTGCCGCTGCTTTGGTAAAAGCTGCTTACGCCTATGCATTAGCTAACGGGATGAAGCCGAAAGCAACGTGCTCTTATGCAGTGAAGTGGTTGGAAAGACACCCGGAAATAAATGGTTAAATACTCGCTTTTGATTCGTCGGAAAAGGAAATAATATTATCTTTGTAATTGGAAATCAATGAAGAAAAATAGTGTTATGATAAATAAGGTGAAAAGGTAAAAGTGGATCCTAGATTAACGGGACTCGATGAATGGATAGGGTACAGTAATTGATATTGAACATAATCCGTTCAAAGGCTTAGTTATAGCGATTCGTGATAAATTTAACCGTATTTTCTTTGGTGAGCAGAAATATTTTATTCCTGTAAATGAGGATAATGTATGTATGCAATAGCTTTGATATGGTCATTACAGACCTACGTGCCAATTATGGAGAGCCTTATAACAATGCCTATTTTGAAATAAATAAAGTGTTGCGTCAGTATGAGTTTTATAATACGCAGGGTAGTGTATATCTAACAGAGAAAACTGATATGGCAAATCTTTTTCGTGCAATTGACGCATTGAAACGTATTCCTTGGTTTCAGGCGTCAGTTCGTGATTCGTGCGTTTCGTGTAGAAGACTGGTCGAACTTTACGGATTTTATAAAAGAAAAGTAGATAAGCTTTCAGGTCTGAATATGTATTCATGCCTGAAAGCTCCTTTTTATTTCTCAATTACTGTTTCCACCTCTTCAACTGTGGAAGTACTCCTTCATCGTTTTCCGTGCTTCCTCCACTGTATTTCACTTCCGAGTCTTTATTGAACTCATCCAGATAATTCAGATTAAGCTCGATCATCTCGTCCATGGTACACTCTTTCGTGAAATGTCCGTCCGCATAGCAATAGTGGCAATAATCTTCGTTCTTGCTACCGTCCGCTTCTTTTCCAAAAAGTTGAGTCGTCTATCGGCATACCGCAACTTTGACAAAATTTTTGTTCCATCTTTTTTTGTTAGATTATAAGTTTATGTTACAAGACAAATGTAAGTAGAAATATTGGAAAAGAAGTGATCCGGTCTTGCTATTTATTCATTTATTTCTTTTCCTGGTTTGCTTTTTGGTGTTAATTGGTTTTCACGGGCAGCCGTTTCCACATCCAACGGGGAATCATTTTCCAGAAAAAGACTAGTATCCGGTAGCGCCAGTCGATCACTACTATCCGTTGTTTCCGCTCCAGTGACCAGGCGATGTGACGTCCCACTTTCGCTGCATCCATCAATAGCGGATAATGTTTCCCGTCGTTGAGCAAGTCGGTGGCAACAAATCCGGGACGGATATCAGTAAAACGGATATTCAGTTTTTGTAAATATGAAAGTTGTTCGAGAGCATCTATGTAAGTGTTCTGGAAGCGTTTGGTGGCAGAGTAGGCAGGAGCCACTCCAAGTCCTTTCGTTCCCGCGATGGAGCTGATGACTGCCAGGTGGCCGCCTCCGCTTTTCCTGAAATAGATGAAAGCGGTATCCACCATGCGGATAAATCCCTCTACATTGGTGTATGCTGTGTTCAGCTCCACCTCCATGTTCAGATTCGTATTCTGGAAACCGATGCCCGAGCTAAGAAGAAACAAATCCATGCCGCCCACCTTGTCGATGAGCATATTCAATTTCTCGCCTGCATCTTCCTGGGTTACGTCCAACGTTTGAATTTGAATCTGATCCGGTGCTGCCCGTTGCAGGTTTTCGAGAGCAGATTGTCGTCTGCCGGCTACTCCGATTTGCCATCCATCCAGTAACAGACATTTTGCAACTTCTTGCCCGATGCCGGAGGTAGCGCCAATGATAATGGCTTTTTTCATTACTGATTTTTTAGTAAGTTATAGGTTCAATAAATGTCGTATGGCCTGCCAGGGTGCATAAAAGCAACATCCTCGGTCGGAGAAACGCATCACCTGTCGCATTCGTTCGCGCATGATGGGCTTGTAACAATGTACGGTGCATTCCTTGCATGCACTCTTCTTCTCTCAAACGGACAATGGTCGAGACGTGCGTGGGCATAGCGGAGCAACTCTTCACAGTCGGCACAAAGAACTGTATTTTTTTCTTTTTTCCGGCAATAGAGGCGGATCATCAACTCTACCGTTTTCTTTTCGTGCGCAATGCGTGATGCTTTCATCTCTTTCTTTTTTTTTACACTTTGGAGTGACAAAGATAGCGAAGATTATGCAGAAATGCAGGCGTATTCTGTTAAAAATACACCTTCTTCTTTTTTCTATTTTGAAAAGCACCCTTCATTTGGTAGGTATTTGAGATTACTTATTCAAAATGAAAAAAATATAGCATTGATTACAAGCTAATTATCAGACTCCCTTTTCATTTTGGCATACTCTTGGCTATGGGGAACATACAAAATAATTCATGAGTTATGGAAGAGTACATTTCAGATAACAGTCTGTATATTCGGAGTAAGAATAATAGCATGATTAACCGGAAGATGATAGGGCGCGTGTTGGGTATGTTGCTATTTATCGAATTGGGGATGTTCTTACTTTGTGCCGGAGTGTCGGCTGGTTACGGGGAAAGTGATTATAAATACTTTCTTTACACCTGTATCATCAATGCTGTGGTAGGCGGATTGTTACTGCTCTACGGACGGGGAGCGGAGAATAAGATGAGCCGAGAGACGGATATTGTGTGGTCACTCTTTCATGGGTGTTTTTTACCTTTTTTCGGCATGCTTCCTTTTTATTTTAGCGGAAGTATTGATACGATAACCAATGCCTTTTTCGAAACCATGTCCGGGTTTACCACTACAGGAGCTACCATTCTCGATGATATTGAATCCCTTTCCCACGGTATGCTTTTCTGGCGAAGCCTGACGCAGTGGATCGGTGGTTTGGGGATTGTGTTTTTCACGATTGCCATTCTTCCTATCTTTACCACGGGAGGAGTGCAACTCTTTTCTGCTGAATCTACGGGAGTGACGCACGACCGTACCCATCCGAAAATCAATGTCATGGCCAAGTGGTTGTGGACAATTTATCTGGTATTGACTATTTCGGAAACTGTCTTATTGATGTTTGGAGGCATGAGCTTGTTTGACGCCATTTGCCAGTCGTTTGCCACTACTGCTACGGGCGGATATTCTACGAAGCAGAACAGTATATCTTACTGGAATTCTCCGTATATAGAATATGTGGTGGCTATCTTTATGATTGTTTCCAGTATCAACTTCTCTTTGTTTCTGATGTGTTTGAAAGGAAAAAGTCGGTCGTTTATTCAAAGATGAAGAGTTACACTGGTTCCTGGCGTCGGTGGGTATCTTGACTTTTTCTTATCACGTTGGCGCTCGTCTTTCAAAAAATCATTATGACTGGGAACTGGCTTTCCGGAAAGCATTGTTCCAGGTGTCTACGGTGCATACTTCCTGCGGTTTTGCTACGGATGATTATAATATGTGGCCTCCTTTCACGTGGTTACTGTTGTTTATTGCGATGCTTTCGGGAGGGTGTACGGGTTCTACCAGTGGAGGTATCAAGAATATGCGGTTACTGATTGTGGCACGTGCCATCCGGAATGAATTCAAACACCTGCTTCATCCGAATGCCGTGCTTCCCGTACGTATCAATAAGCAGACGGTGTCTTCTTCTATCGTAACTACCGTATTGATTTTCTTTTGCTTTTTATCTGGTTCTGATCCTGATTGGGTGGACGGCTCTTTTGTTTTTGGGAGTTGGCTTTTCCGAGTCCGTCAGTACGGTTATTTCGAGTATAGGCAATAATTGTTTAGTGTACTCCTGTTGTTTTATCCGGGATTCTGGAAGAATAGATAAACTGTAAATCATGAACGGGCTTCTGAAACATCGTTGGAAGAGTTTGTGGTTGACGGAAACAATCTGTATCTTTGCAGCATGAAAAAGTTATTGTGTCCGCAATGCAAGATTGCAGCTATGTATGTGAAGAATGAACAGGGTGACAGGCTGCTGGTTTATGTGCTCGAAGATGGTGAAGTCGTTCCCAAATATCCGGAAGATTCGATGGAGGGGTTCGATTTGACAGAAGTCTTCTGCCTGGGATGCTCGTGGCATGGTTCACCTAAACGGTTGGTGAAACGATAGATCGGGAGGCATTCATGCTCTCATGCTGATTTTTTTGATTTATGTCAACTAAAAGAGGAACGCAAATCGAGAACTAATTCATTGAATTTTCCGTATCTTTGCGCCCGATTTTAGAACATAGACGTATGGCAACTTCTAAAGAAATGACGGCAGGGCCGGCATTACCTCTGATTTTTAATTTCACATTGCCGCTTTTTACTCGGCAATCTCTTACAGCAAACGTATTCGCTTGTTGATGCTGCAATCGTAGGAAAGTTTTTGGGTATTAACGCGTTAGCTTCTGTTGGAGCCAGCACATCGGTTGTGTTTTCTGATTCTCGGATTCTGCAATGGATGTTGTGGAGGTTTCGGGAATACCCGTTGCGCAGAAGTTTGGGGCGCGGGATTACAGTACGATGCGCAGTTATGTGGCCGTTAGTCTGAAACTGGCTGCGGGAATGTCTGTGGTGATTGCTCTTCTCACCTGTATTTTATGTGAGGATATTCTTCGGATCATGCGTACGCCGGAGAATATTTTCGAAGGGGCGTATGCTTATTTGCTTGTCACGTTTATTGGTGTGCCGTGTACTTTCTTCTATAATCTTCTTTCGAGCATTATCCGTGCGTTGGGGAGACAGTAAAGACGCCTTTTTGGTTTCTGCTGTTTGCGGCTGTTCTGAATATCATTCTTGATTTATTCTGTATTTTGGTACTTGGCTGGGGAGTGATGGGAGCTGCCATTGCTACTGTCTTTTCGCAAGGATTGTCCGCTTTTCTTTGTTACATTTATATGTACCGGAAGTTTGAAATATTGCAAGGTACTCCGAAAGAACGCCGGTTCCAGTCGAAACTGGCTAAGACGCTGCTTTACATTGGTGTGCCTATGGGATTGCAGTTTTCTATCACGGCTATCGGCAGCATCATGCTTCAGAGTGCGAATAATGCATTGGGAACAGCGTGTGTGGCAGCTTTTACGTCTGCTATGCGCATCAAGATGTTCTTTATCTGCACGTTCGAGAGTCTGGGAATTGCGATGGCTACGTATAGCGGACAGAATTATGGGGCAGGAAAACCGGAGCGTGTCTGGTTGGGAATTAAGGCCAGAGTGCTTTGATGATGATCGTTTATGCGGCATTTTACATTCGTTCTTCTGATGCTGGGAGCTAAATCTTTTGCCTTGATCTTTGTAGATCCGTCGGAAACGGAATTCTGTTGGATACCGAGTTATTCCTGCATATCTCTGTATGTTCTTCCCGATGCTTGGATTGTTATGTATCTTGCGCTACACGATTCAGGGAGTAGGCTTTACCAATCTTGCCATGTTCTCCGGAGTGGCGGAGATGATTGCTCGTATTCTTGTCAGTCTCTATGCCGTACCGGTATTCGGTTTTTATTGCTGTCTGCTACGGTGATCCGATGGCTTGGATAGCGGCAGACTTATTCCTCGTGCCGGCCTTTATCTATGTTTATCGCAGGTTGAAGAAGCAGGGTATTTACGAATAGTCAGGTTACGCAAACGGTGGCATGATTGCCGGTTGGTGGTTTGCGTAACCCGACTTGGAGTTTGCATAACCCGGTTTGTGGCTTGCGTAACCTGGGTTTGCTTTGATTTTTATTTCGGATATTTTTAATCTTGTACAGGGTATAGCGGGTTTCCGCTTTCGTCTACCTCTGTCCATTCTTTCACACTGACATTGGCGAATGAGATGGAGTTTTCATTGATAACTGCCCGGAAAAGGTATGAATTTCCGGCTGACAGAATATTGTCTGGGTGGGGTGGAATGGTCGTATTGTAAGTACGTGAGAAACTCTCCGTTTACCATCAATTCCAGTGTCAAAGTCATGGGAGAGGAGCTCTTTACGGTGGAACATGATATATTGTACGGTGAAGTCGTTGATTCCCATATCGGCTGCTTTATCATAGCTGACTTCCGAAGTGATGATCCCTGTTGACAAATCCATGATTGCGCCCGGTTTCGTGGGGGTAATAGTGGCGGAGAGTACTCTTGTTTAAAGTGTAATATTTTCTCCTCCGGCGATCGTTACAACGACTACTTGCGTGGCTGCGTGTTGGTAGGTTATGGGGATATTTATCTGTGAACTGGCGATGTCCTGATGAAGGGCATGCCACCAAAGATAATCCACCCCATTGGATAAAGGTTCTGGATTGTCCGTTGGTAAAGGTAGGAGCGGGGTTGCTGGAATTACAGGAAACCGCATAAAAACTATAGATATCATTACTGAGATACATTTTATATACTTTGTATTCCCGTCAGTAAACCGGGAGAAGAAGTGATATAGTTGCCTTCACCGACAGGCTCTCCCTCTATCGATATTGGTGGTATTGGAAGGGTAGGCACATAACCAGCTCTGCAATCCCTTTTCCCATCGGAGACATGGCACGCGTTATATTTCTTCCTTCTACGGAAGCACTGAAAGTAATGAGTGCATCTTTTGTCAGGATTTGTTGTCTTTCTCCGCCACTGATTTTTTTTTCTCCGTTCGGATAGGCAACATCCATATAAATGTTGTTTTTGGAGCAGGCTCTAACAGCAGCACCGCCAGTGCGGATACTGCCAGATACTTTGTAATTGAAACTTAAAATTCATAGTCAGGTTCTTTTTTGAAAGTTAGTAATTACCCCTATATACATTTCAAAGAATTTAGTTCATATCGGAAGAAACTATTTTTTATGGAAATCCGCTTCTTTCTGTATGCAGATGATATCTCCGTAAACGGGATGGCGGAACTCAATATATTCAGCATGGACATAGAGCCTGTCCGCCTTTTTTCCATAGAGTTCATCGCCCAGAATGGGGGATTAATCCTTTGATGATGGGCGGCATGTACCCGTAGTTGGTGGGTACGCCCTGTCAATGGATAAAAGGCGATGTGTATGTACTTATCGGAATAGTTCAGAATCCGGTATTCGGTAACTGCCGGTTTGCCGTATTCTTCACTGACCATTTTGCCGGGGGGCGGTCGAGCGGATTGAGGCAAAGAGGAAGATTGATGGTTCCTTGTTCTCTTCGCAGTTGCTGGTTCAATCCATTTCTATCCAGCAAGGCTACATAACGCTTCTTAATACTGCGATTGATGAACTGTTCCTGCAAGTGTTGATGAACTTCCTTAGTTTTGGCGACAAGTAACAACCCCTGAAGTAGCCATATCCAGCCGGTGTACAATCATGGGACCGGTAGCTTCCGGATATTTAGCTTACACGATGGTAAACGGAATCCGTCTCCTTCCTTTCCGGAACGGACAACATACCGGATGGTTTATTGACTACCACCAGCAGCCATTCGTCCTCAAAAACGATTTTAATTCTTCCTTCCTGTGTGCTTGGGGCGAAAGTGGATTCCCGTCTACTTCCAGTCCTTGCAGCATGTGTTGCAGAATCGGTTCGCATTTTCCTTTACACGAAGGGTAATAATAACCGTGATGCCGTACCTCTGTTTTTCGGAGAGTTTCCCCACCAGAACTCGGCCATAGCCAATGGCTTCAGTTGGTGAAGGTAGGCATATTGCAGCAATTTGGGCAAGGCACATTCGCCTGCTCCGGCAGGGGGGATTTTGTGTACGGTTTGTTCAAAGATAGTACATAAGTCTTTTATTTCTCCTTTCGCATTCAGCATACGGAACTGTTCGAATAACTTTTGCTGTAAGGCTGCCGAACGTTGCTTTCGTTCGTTTTTAGTTTTTCTATTTCCGTCTCAAAGGTGATAACCTCTTCTTCCAGCGTTTTGATTCGTTTTCCATTTTTTTCCAATCGCTTGAATTCCGCTTTCTGATATTGGCTTTCACGGGTGCGTCCTGTTCTTCTTCGACAGGGCAGGGGATGACTTGCGAAGTTCCCTTTCTTTCTTTGCTGTCTTTAGTTCCTCTTTGGCTTGAATAAGAGCCAGCCTTGTTTGTTCCGTTTCCCTGTCCAGTTTTTCTTTTTAAGTGCAGATAATGAGGATTAACTTCCAATGCACTGATACGGACATTGATAGCTGAAATTTGTTTCTTCTTCTATTTTAAAGAATCCCTGTGGTTGCAGCAAATCGTAAACAGGTGGGACGAAATACGGATGCAGATTCTTTCCTGCCAGATTGCCGGAAAAGCAGCAAGATAACCGATAGAGGAAGATCCTTCTTCCTGGGTTTGTACGATCAGTACTCCGAACATTTTTTCCGAGAGTCAGTTCCTCTAGCCACTCTTTTCTTTGTCGAGATATGCTTTGACTTCTTCGGCCGCTAATACACATAGCGGATGAGGAGTATAGTTGAAAGGGTATGTAAACCTTCCGGTAGTGCAATATGGGAAACCGGTTGGTCGAAAAAAATGTATCATTGATTCTTATCTGAATATCGTTATTGATTGCAAAAGTAAGGCAACCGCGAATTTTATTCTATATTTGTTTTTGTAGTTGGAATAAAATAGGGAGGAATAAAATGGAAGACAAACCAAAATTCGCTTTTGTCGGTAACAGCCACATGGCATTCTGGGCACTGAATGTATATTTCCCTCAATGGGTGTCTGAACTACGGTGCTCCCGGAGAAGGGCTGGCGTATGTCGAGTCATTTCATGAAGATACATCCGACTGCCAGGTAGTGATTCAGTTCGGGAGCAATGACATTTATCAGCTGAATGAGAAAAATACAGACGATTATGTAGAGCGGTATGTGAAAGCTGTTCTTGCGGTTCCTTCCCGAAAACGTATCTCTTTTTTGTATTTTCCCCGTAATGATTATGATGATTAGTTACGGCTGTGAACAAGTTCATCCGCATACTACCGGAATGAGGAGGGTAAGTTTGCCAGGAGGGGACAGGCGTCATTTATCTGGATGTTTTTGATCAATTACTGATGAGGACGGCATATTAAATCCGGAGCTGACTATTGACGAACTGCATTTGAATGGTAGGGGTATAGTATTCTTGGATTAGTACGCACTGAAACAGGCTTCAACAGAAAACATACATCTAAAATTTCATTCCTTGCTTTTTTTATTGGGTATTTTCATTTATTTTTTGTTTTGCCCCATTAATCAATATGTAAATAACCCCCATAAAAACGATAGACGATGGAAAAAGTTATTATCAATTCGTACGAAGAATTTGAAAAACTAGTAGGTCAACAGATAGGTGTTTCCGATTATGTGGAACTCTCGCAGGAACGTATTAATCTTTTTTGCTGATGCGCGCTGGATCATCAATGGATTCATGTGGAGTAGCGGAACGTGCGAAGTAGACAGCCCATCGCTTAGCATGATTGCTCATGGCTACCTGACATTGTCTATGCTTCATGAATCAGGAATTATCAGGTAAATAACCTGAAAATGATGATTAACTACGGTATGGACAAAATATGAAATTCGGTCAGGCTGTGTCCAGGACAGAGCATCCGTCTGGTGACTACTTTGCACTCACGCTGACTAATCTGCGTGGTGTGGCAAAAGCGGAAATCAAGTTTGCTATCGAAATAAAAGACCAACCAAAGAAGGCGCTTGGAAGTTGAATTGCTGTGTTTCTTTATTATTTCCAATTAATGGCAAGCTGTTAAAGAAACAGATTTTTCCCCTGAAACAGATCGAAATACGTCTCAAAAAAGTTAGATACAAAAACTTTTTGGCTTCAGATGTGTTTCCGGGGATAATTTTATCCTTCCATAAGGAACAGAAGTATTACGGATAGCGCTGAATACGCTTGCTATGGCTATTCTCACATCATCTGTTTGGGGCAGGGCATTGATATAAAAACTGGCTCTTGCAAAAACGGTCGGACGGACGGTTGGTTCCGGGCAGGAAGCTCAATCCTCCTATTGATTTCCCAGTATTCGTTTAGTGCCAGTTGCTTGTTGTAGGTAGGGGGAGTTGGTCATTACTTTGTACTCCTTGCTGTGGTAAACAGTCAGCTTTCCACCCGTATATTCGAATATCTGCACAATCGCCCGTTGCGTCGGAAATAGATAAATCGCAAGGTTGCCAGGCGGGAACCATCCGGCATCAGGTCCGATACCACTTGGAAAGTATTTTCATCAATGAAAAGCGACGGCCTCGTCTACGGTGGCAGAAGTTATCCAGCATATATTGCACCCATGCAGTAA
>VOFI01002462.1_pt1 | contig 17394 bp, 24 predicted proteins | sample 5384131 | NCBI WGS metagenome assembly VOFI01 (sample SAMN12384728, study PRJNA508395) | human gut metagenome | isolation source: healthy gut H | host: Homo sapiens
TCAAATCGTACTATTTGCTTGCAGCATTGATCTTTTCGTTGATAATATCTGTCGCTTTTTTAGTTGCTTTATGATATTATTTTTTTCTGATTTGCCGAAACGTATATCTGGTAGATAGATTCCGAGACTCGCAATGACCTTCCCTTTTTTCAAGATAGGGGTGGCTAAGCCTACTACATGATTTTTATTCCATGAAAGTTCGATGTTATTGGTTCGTATGTCGTTTAGTAATTGGATTAGTTCGGATTTTGTTTTGACTTCCGGCCATTCTTCTTCTGTAGGCAATCCGATCTTGTCGATAAAATCATTTAATTCCTTAGGTGAATAATGAGCCAGAATCATTCTGCCTGTTGTGGCTCTGTATACGGAAGACTCATTTGTTGTACGAACCTGGATTTCATGCGTACATTGTGATTCGTTCAGTAAAAATTCTTTTTGTCCCCTTTTTATTACAGATAATATGACAGTTTCATTGATGTTGTCACGTAGATTATCCATTGCGACTTTTGCTGCATTGACGAGTTCTGTATTGTAAGAATTATCACGTGTGAGTTGATAAATCATGTATCCTAACTTGTATCCTTTTTTGTGCCGGATTGTTCTACATAGTTGCGATATACAAGCGTTTTTAGGATATTGGCGCAAGTTCCCGCGTTTAATTCTACAGCAGTAGCAATTTCGGATAATCCGAATTCTTTTTGTCTGGTTCTTGTGCTAATATCTCGAGAATATTCAAGGCTCTGTTTATAACTTGTATCATACTTCCTCGTTTTTGTTTCGTGTAACCTGATTATATAACTGGCAATTAATAAGCTTATTTGCAAAACTACAAAAAAATATAGTATTAAAATAGATTTTATGAAAGTCTTTATTGTGAGCATTTGTGATTCTCTCTATATTTTAATTTAGGATGAATCAAATATCTGTTTTGTTTATTTGTTTGTTCCCTTTATATTTTTTATTCTGGGTAACTTTTTATTCTATCTGTTCTCATGATGAAAAAATAGGCTGTGATCTATTGACTTTTATTAATCCTTTGTTTGTAATGAATTGCTATAATTTAGTATATTTGTATTGTATTGAGAAAATAACGTAGAAGCGTTTAGTGAATCCTTGTCATCGAAATCGCCAATTTCAATAATGCCACAAGGTGTAACTATAGAACGCCTGCGCCCTTATAGGCGTGGGCTATAGTTTATTTGTGGCATGGTGTTTGGCGATACTCGATGGCAAATAGGCTGTAGTCCCAACGTTTTTTGTGTCTGAATTTAAGGATGAAAAGTAGCCTTTCCTGCTATGTGCTTCTTTTTTATTATTTCTATTTTTATTTATATTGTAAAATTTCAATTTTGTATAATTGAATTGTGATACCGCGAATATATTTGACTTTTTATTTTAAATAGCAGTTTATTTGTATGTTTAAGAGCATAAATGCTGATTTTTTTATAAAAATATTTTGTGGTTTATATGGTAGTAGTTAATATTGCATTGTAAAATTTAGTTTTACAATAGTAAATATCAAGTTAAACTTAATTCATGTCTTATGAAAAATCGGCAGAGTTTGTTATTGTGGGATGTTGCTTTTTTTTTTGGGGCAGTGTCTCGGTTTTTGCTCAGCATGCTGTAAAAGGGAGAATTACAGATGCTAAAACAGGGGAACCTTTTAATTGGTGTGAATGTTGTTTTGAGAGGTTCATCTGAATCTGGTACTATTTCGGATTTGAATGGAAATTATTCTTTGTCTGTTCCTGAATCTTCTTCGTTGATTTTTTTCTTATATCGGTTATGTTACCCAAGAAGTATCAGTAGAAGGTAAGTCGGTTCTTGATGTTTCTCTGTCGGAAGATATGGAAGCTTTGGAAGAAGTTGTGGTAATTGGATATGGAACGATGAAAAAGAGTGATTTAACAGGTTCTCTAAGCTCTGTAAAGAGCGAAGATTTAACGGCTTATGCTGTCCCTAATCCGGTTCAAGCATTACAAGGTAGAGCTCCGGGAGTTCAAGTTACATCGAATACTGGCTCTCCAGAAGGAAATTTTACGATTCGTATCCGTGGTGCAAATTCGATTAAAGGAAGTAATGATCCTCTCTACATTATTGATGGGTTCCCAGCGAATATGTCCAGTGTTAATCCTGATGATATAGAGTCTTTGGAAGTATTAAAAGATGCTTCTGCTACTGCTATTTATGGATCTAGGGGCTCTAATGGAGTTGTTTTGATTACGACAAAATCAGGAAGAAAAGGAAAACGACCGTAACCTATGATGGCAGCTATGGTATTCAATCTCAAATCAAAAAACTTGAGATGATGGATGCAACGGAATATATGATGTTTTATAATGAACAACAGTTGAATAATGCTGGAAAAGAATTTTTTACGGCTGATGAGATTGCTTTTGCTGGAAAAGGTACGGATTGGCAAGAGTTGGTTTATAAAGATGCACCTTTACAAACTCATAGTTTGTCTATTGCAGGAGGTAATGACAAAACCAAATTCTATGTGAGTGGCTCTTTGTTTTTGCGTGATGGTATTATCAAAAATAGCAGCTATGATAAGTATAATGTGAGAAGTAATATAGATCATAAAATTAACGATAAATTTAATGCTGGAGCTAATTTGTCGTATACAAGGACAAATAAAAGCATGAAAAGTAGTGGTGGTGGAAATCGAGGAGGGTCTTTAATTGGAGCATCAATTTCTGCTCCTCCAACTTTATTCCCTTATAATGAAGATGGCTCTTATAACAATTTACAATTGGCTTACCCATTTATGTCTAATGCTCTATTTAATCCATTAAATCTTATTAATGAAACATCCTCTAAAACTAAGGCTGACTTAGTGAATGTGAATGGTTTTTTGGAATATAAACCGATAAGAGGGCTGTCTTTGAAAGCTACAATTGGGGTTGAAACGTTGAATTATACTTCTAATAACTATAATAGTTCTCGCTATTTGTATGGAGCTTCAAGTGCTTCTTTGTCTTCTAATCAGCAAACAACAATTGTGAACGAAAATATCATGAATTATGATTTGACGGTCCATGATGATCATAATTTGAATTTTATGGGAGGTTTTACTTATCAACAATATTTAGGTACATCTTTTGGTGCAAGTGGAACTGATTTTATAAGTGATGCGCCAGAAGCATGGGGCCTTGGAGCTGCTGCTAATTTTGGAACGCCATCTTCTGGCTATACCAAATGGGTATTAATGTCATATTTGGCTAGAGCTAATTATTCATATAAAGGTCGTTATATGGCTACGGTTAGCTTCAGAGCTGATGGCTCATCTCGCTATAGTGAAGGAAATAAATGGGGATATTTCCTGCAGCTGCATTAGCGTGGAGGATATCTGATGAGGCTTTTTTAAAGGATATTTTTGGTTGTCTGATTTGAAATTACGTTTAGGATACGGAGAAACCGGGTCAACTGCAATTAATCCTTATTCAACGTTAAATATGTTGTCACAAGGTAAAGCGGCATTGGGAGTGGGCTTGTTACATCATATGCACCGAGTTCAACTTTGCCGTCAGAATTGAAATGGGAAACTACATCTCAATGGAATATAGGTCTTGATCTGTCATTATTTAAATCTCGTTTGAGAATCACTGCTGACTATTATGATAAAACAACACGTGATTTGTTGAATAATGTTTTTTGCCAACTTCTTCAGGTTATACGACAGCTGTAAAGAATGTGGGAAAGATGGGTAATCGTGGTTTTGAATTATTAGTAGAAGGAGATGTTTTTCAACAAAAAAGAATTCTCATGGACTTTATCTGCGAATTTAGGATTGAATAAAAATAAGATTAAAGAGTTGTATGGAGGACAGGATATTTATGGTTCAACTGTAGGTTTGTCTTATGTTGAAGATTTTGTGACTTTTATTACGTGAGGGAGAACCTTTAGGGAGTGTATTATGTATACCATGATACAGGTTTTGATGAAAATGGAAACATGACTTATGAAGATAAAGATGGGAATGGTGTATATGATAATAATGATAAAATATATCGCAGGTAGTCCGCATCCTGATTTTACATATGGAATCAATTCCAGTTTGACATTTAAAGATTTTGAGTTTTCTTTCTTTTTTTGTATGGTAGCCAAGGCAACGATGTTTATAATGTAACAGAAACTGCAAATTATGATATGGGCATGGGACTTAATTTAAGGCGTGAGGTTTTTAACAGCCATTGAGTTCGACAAATACTGCAGAACAAAACTTAATGGCAAAGTATCCGCGACCAGCAGCAAATCATAATATTAAGCATTCAGATCGCTTTGTAGAAGATGGGTCTTATCTCCGTTTGAAAAATATTATGTTAGGTTATAATTTACCTGTGAAAAGTGGAATGTGAAAAACTGGTTAAGTGCGATAAAAGTATATGTGAGTGCTCAGAACCTATTTACTATTACAGGTTATTCAGGTATGGATCCTGAGGTGAACTCTTGGGGTGGAGATACAAATGCCGGACTTGATTATCTGACTTATCCAAATGTGAAGACTATTACATTTGGTGTTAAAGTTCAATTTTAGAGTATCTAATAAAGAAGAGAAAATATGAAAAAGTACATTTATTTATTCATGATATTATTATCGGTTGTTTCTTGCTCTGATTGGTTGGAAGAAGAACCAAAGTCTGTTGCTGCAGAAACGTTTTATAATACAGAAAGTGAAGCTGCAGCTGCGGTTGCTGCGCCGCTTGCTAATTTAAAAGGTTATGGTGGTTTAGACTATTTTGGAACTGCTTTGTGTGAATGTTTTGCAGATTATGCCTATGGTCGAGGTAGTTGGGCTTCTAATAGCGATTATATAGGATTAGATAATACTAATCAAACTCGTACTGCAAATATATGGACGAAATTATATACTGCTATCAGAAATTGTAATGTGGCTTTGGATCGTTTACCGCAAGCAAGTCAAATGTCAGAGGATAAAATAAATAGCTACATAGGGGAATTGCGGTTTATCAGAGGGCTTACTTATTTTTATTTAGTGCGATATTTTGGAGATGTCCCTCTTCATGTAGAAGAAAATATGAGTGAATATAATATAGGAAAGAGTTCTAAAGATGTAATATACGAACTTATAGAATCGGATCTCCGCTTTTGCTGTAAATAATGCGCCTCAGACACCCTTCGTTTGGCAGGAACGCCTTCAGTGAATAGTGCAAAAAGAGCCTTTTAGGAGAAGTATATGCAACATTAGGTAGATATGAAGAATCGAAACAACTTTTGGAAGAAGTTATTAATAGTGGACAATATTCATTGGTCACGGTGTCTTCTGCTGCGGATTTTAATAATGTATTTGGACCAGAAATAGTTTCATCTACGGAAGAGATATTTTATATAAAGGAGTATCGAGAAAATGGTCAAGGTAATGAATATGCGATGTTTTGTTCCCATCCGGGAGCAATGATTGATGGGGATGCGATGCATGGTTCTGAGGATGGTATGGTGTTTATACTACTACGGAAAATCAATTGATAACAGATTGGGATGTGAAAGATTTTCGGAAGGATTATAATTTGTTGTTGTTTGATTTCGGTATGGGAGATAATACTTATTTATTAACAAAATATCATGATACAAATGCTCCCTGGGGCTTCTGGAGCTGCATGTGATTATCCATTAATTCGTTATCCGGATGTTTTACTATTGTATGCGGAAATGGCAATGAGAGTAACCGGTTCTCCTACGGAAGATGCAATGGAAAAGATAAATATGGTTCATCGTCGTGCTTATGGTTATGACCCTATGACTTCATCTGAAGTTGATTTTAAATTAAAAGATTACTCTACTTCAGAAAAGTTTTTGGAATTAATATTGAAAGAACGGATGTATGAACAATTTAATGAAGGGAAACGTTGGTTTGATCTGATTCGTCTAGGTATTGTAAAAGAGCAGATTAAGAGGATTAAAGGTCTTGATATACAAGAGAAACATATGTTATTCCCGATTCCGCAAACAGAGTTTAATTATAATGAGGCTCTTGATCCGTCAAAAGATCAAAATCCAGGGTATTAAATTAAAAATATGAAGGTGTGGTTTAAGCCACACCTTCGATAAACTATTCGTAAAATGAAACGACTACGTATCACCTATAAGTGGGAGTTAATTATCATGTTATGGGTTGCCTATTTTCTAAACCAGGGTGATCGGCAGATTTTTAATGTGGTGATTCCTTTGATAAAGGAAGACTTGCATTTGACGGATGTACAATTGGGGTTCGTTGCCTCTGTATTTACGATTGTATATGGTTGTTTGGTTCCCTTCGGTGGATATATGGGTGATTTTCTGAAGAGAAAATGGATTATTCTTATTAGTATCTTGATTTTCAGCATCGGAACGTTATGTACTGGATTTAGTGGAGGTTTGGTCTCTTTGATCATTTTACGTGGTATTACGACTGGCGGGGGAGAAGCTTTCTATTATCCGGCAGCTACCTCTTTGATCAGTCAGTATCATCATAAGACGCGAGCTATGGCCATGTCCATACATCAGACATCTTTGTATGTGGGTATTGTGGCCAGTGGGTTTATTGCGGCCTATATTGGTGAACATTTTGGTTGGCGAATGTCTTTTTTTTTACTTTTTGGATTAGGAGGTTTGTTGCTGTGTATTTATTTATTTTTTCAGAATGGAAGATACTCCGCAGGAAGTGAAAGAAGAAGGAAGGTATTCAATCTGGTATGTCATTAAAGAGATATTTAAAAAGAAGACGGTCTGGATGCTTTGTCTGGCTTTTGGAGGAATGTGTTTTGTGAATATTGGCTATGTGACTTGGATGTCTACGTTCTATCATGAAAAGTATCATTTATCTCTTTCGACAGCTGGGTTTACCTCTATGTTTTTTCATTTTGCAGCCGCATTGTTGGGGGTTTTAATAGGTGGAAAATTATCAGATAAATATGCACAAAAGCGTAAAACAGTCCGTCTGGAAACGGAACTGGTCGGATTGTTGTTCGGTGCTCCGTTTATATTTTTCATGGGATATACCTCGAATTTATATGTAAGTTATGCTATGTTGGCTTTGTTCGGCTTTTTCAGGGGAATTTACGATTCAAACTTGTATGCTGCTTTGTTTGATGTGATAGCGCCGGATTTAAGAGCATCTTCGGTAGGGGTTATGACTGCTTTTGCTTTTATTGTTGGGGCTCTAGCTCCCTTACTATTAGGATATCTGAAGACTGATTATGGTTTGTCTTTTGGCATATCATTTTTGGCAATATTCTATTTGTTAGGTGCCTTAGCCGTTTTTGTGGCGATCAAATTCTTTTTCTTGAAAGAGTTTTATGAAGGCAGATAGTTAGTAAAGTGTCTATAAAATTATAAAATATGAAAACAGTAATATTATTGATAGGATTGCTTTTTTCTACTTTTTTCTTTACAAGCGCAAGATTATGAGGATGTCATGAGCGAGGCTTATTGGAAAATATGGAATTCGGATGTCCAGGCTAGCATAAATAAGAATATAGAGCAATATCGGAAAGGTGATGCCGAATTAAATATTCCATCTGGAGTCACTGTGAAAAATTGAGCAGTTGAGCCATTCGTTTATTTTTGGAGGCAATATCTTTTTGTTTGGTCAGCTTGAGACTACGCAACAAAATAGACAGTATGAAAATACTTTTGGAGCTTTGTTTAATTCTGCTACTTTGCCTTTTTATTGGAAAACGCTGGAACCCGAGCAAGGAAAGCCACGTTATACGGCGGGATCTTCTTATATTTTCCGTCGTCCTCCTGTCGATCCTATTCTTGAGTTTTGCGAATCGAATAAGATAATGACAAAAGGTCACGCTATTATTTATGGTATGCGTCGTTGGGGACATCCGGATTGGATGCCGTCAGACCGTAAAGAGATGGAATTTTATTTTGAGAAGCATATTCAGGAATTAGCGTTGCGCTATAAGGATAGAATTCAGATATGGGACGTAGTCAATGAACCTGTTGATCAGGCAAATCGCGGAATAATGCCGGATGATTATACTTATAAATCGTATAAGTGGGCCATGAAGTATTTTCCGAGTCTGTCATTTTAATATTAATGATATTGATTTTAAAAGTGGTATTCCTTATACAAGACGGTATGTAGAAATTGCCCGGAATATGATCGATAGAGGAATTCGTATAGACAATGTTGGAGCTCAGATGCATATTTTTAATCCGGTCGAGGCTCAGAAAATAGCTGAGGGGATAATATCCTGACACCGGCTAAGCTCACAGATGTGGTAGATTGCCTAAATGAGGGAGGACGTCCTGTACCTGTGAGCGAAGTAACGGTTTGTGCTCCTGATTCAACGAGTATAGGAAGTGCGATCCAGGCTGTCATAGCTGAAAATTTATATCGTTTTTGGTTCAGTTGTCCCAATATTACGGGTATTACTTGGTGGAATGTCGTGGATGGAGGTGGAGCTCCAGGCGAGCCTTCTTATTCAGGACTTTATGACAAGAGAATGAGAAAGAAGCCTGTCTATGAGACATTAGATAGGTTGATAAACCGAGAATGGAAAACTTCACTGACCACAACATCGAATGCACAGGGCGTGGTTCGTTTCAGAGGTTTTAAAGGGCATTACCGTGCTACTTGGATAAATAAAAATGGTAAGATAGAAATTCAGGAATTTGAAATTAAATAATTAAAATTATAATTAGATATGAAAAGGATAACGTTAATAATCTGTTTAGTCTTTTGTTGTTTTAACTTGTTTGCGCAGAGAGGTTTTCCAAAAAGTGCAAAAGAGGACAAAGAAAAAAATTATGAGTGAAGCTTATTGGAATATTTGGAATCCAAAGGTACAGGCTAAGATCGATAAGGACATTGAACAGAATAGAAAAGCAAATGCTATTGTTGGTTTACAGAATGTTGCGGCTGGATCAGAAGTGAAGATTGAGCAGGTTTCGCATGATTTTGTATTCGGTGCCCATATCTTTAACTATAATCAATTAGGAACTCCTGCGTGTAATCAGAAATATAAAGATGTGTTTGGGACATTATTTAATCGTGCGACTGTCGCATTTTATTGGAAAACCCTGGAAATGCAACCGAATCGCCCTCGTTTTCGTGAAGAATACTGGGATACGGAAGAATATTGGAATCGCCAGACAGACCCGAAGCATCAACCGCACTGGCGTCGTCCTTCTCCCGATCAGATTATAGATTTCTGTCTCAGTAAGGGGGTTCCTGTGCATGGTCATCCGTTGATCTGGGGAAACCGTAAATGGCATAATCCTAACTGGATTATAGACCAGATGATGACGCTTGAGGAGAAAAAAAGGAAATGGATAAACTGATTGTAGAATATGGCAATCTCGATAATTATTTGGATGGCGAAAATACACAGATAAGTACAAAAATATGACTGTTGCTCAATTAGAAACGAAATTTCCTAATTTGACGAAAAAGTTAAAGGAATTGTTTGAAAAAACGAATTGTAGAGATCGCTAAATATTATGGGGACCGTGTCAGTAGTTGGGATGTTGTCAATGAGAGTGCACAAGATTTTGCCAAAGGAGCAATGGTTCCGGGTTCCGGGCTCTGTAAAAGTAATTATGGGATAATGCCGGGAGATTATACATTTGAAGCTTTCAAAACAGCCAATCAGGTGTTTTCGAATAATGTCCTTTTGAATATCAATGATTATTGGACTGGTCCGGAGTATCCGGAGCAAGTAAAAGATTTGATGAAAAGAGGGGCGAAGATAAATGTTGCTGGTTCTCAAATGCATTTGTTCAAACCGCAACAATGTTTGGATATTGCTGCTGGTAAAGAAATCCAGACTCCGAATCAGATTTGGACTATCATGAACCGAATTTCGGAAACAGGATTACCGATTCATTTAAGTGAAATCACGATAACATCTCCAGGCAATGATGACCGAGGACAAAAAATACAGGCTATTATCGCACAAAACCTGTATCGCCTGTGGTTCAGTGTTAAAAAATATGATGGGAATCACATGGTGGAATGTGGTAGATGATTGTGGTGCACCGGGAGAACCATCTGTTTCTGGATTGTTCACCAGAAACATGGATCCCAAACAATCATTTTATGCACTTGATAATTTGATCAATCATGAATGGAAAACTAATATGACCGTAAAAGCCAATAAAAAACGGGAATGTGGAATTTCGCGGGTTTAAAGAGAAGTATCATATCACTTATACAGATAAGTTTGGAAAGGAACAAGTTATAGAGTATCACTTAAAATAAGTATAAAGAAATGAAGATCGTAGACATGAAAGTCCGTTGTGTTGCAATTCCTATGAATTGTATGTTACGGCATAACACGGGAGTACATCCGGGTTATTTATTGAGAACAATCTTCGAACTGATTACGGATGAAGGAATTGTAGGATTGGGTGAAGTTGGTGGCGGAGATTCAAGAGCGGCTTTGCTTAAGTTGAAACCGCGCATTATCGGAATGAACCCGATGGACCTGGAGGCTATCAAGATGAAAGTTCTGAGAAGTATTTATTATATCTCCAATTCCCGTTTGTATGGTGCAATAGAGATAGCCTGTTTGGACATTATGGGGAAAGCGTTTAATGTTCCGATGCACCAGCTTCTTGGTGGTAAATTGCGTGATTCAATTCCGATGATCGCTTATTTGTTTTGGCGTTATGATCGTCCGGGTGGTGGGCATGATACCTGTGCGGAGGATATGGCTGATTATTGCGTACAGTTGAACAATGAACTGGGTGTTACAGCAATGAAACTGAAAGCTGGTGTTATGGATCCGATGGAAGAAGTGAAAGTGTTGCAATTATGCCGGCAGAAGTTAGGGAGATGATTTCGGTTTACGGATTGATCCTAATGGAGTATGGAGTGTTGCGACAGCCATAAAAAGCTGGTCATAGGATGGAAGAGTTGGAACTACAATATTTTGAAGATCCCTCTTGGGGCATAGAAGGTATGAAGGCTGTCCGGGAACAGGTTCGTATTCCTTTGGCAACTAATATGTATCCGAATAAATTTGATGATTTGGGCCCTTCTATCCATATGAAATCAATAGATATTATATTGACGGATTTACATTATTGGGAAGGCCCGCGGGGGGTAAAAGATTTGACTGCGGTTTGTCGTACGTTTAATTTAGGGGTAGCTATGCATTCCGGAGCAGAATTCGGTATTGAATTGGCGGCTATGTTACATACAGCATCTACCATCCCTCAAATGACTATGCCGGGAGATGCCCATTATCATTATTTGGAAGATGATATTATTCAGGGTGGAAAACTGCAATATGTCAATGGGGCTATAAAAGTACCGGAAGGACCGGGTTTAGGAGTTGCTTTTAGACGAAGAAAAGATGGAAAAATATGAGCGGTATTACGAGAAGATGGGAGACTATTACGCTCGTTTTCATCAAGATCCGTATAAACCAAATTGGTATCCGATTGTAGGTGGTATTTAATAAGAATCGTTATGGGAGTGAAGCATTTGTTTGATATAACGGGAAAAACTGCATTGATTACAGGAGCTGGCCAAGGGAATTGGCCGCTCCATCGCTTTAGCTTTGGCTGAACATGGAGCGAATGTTGTGATCAATTACCGGAGCAATCACCAATTGGCGGAAGCAACTTTACGGGATGTGCTGAAGATGGGAACAAAAGCGTGGTTATGGGAATACGATTTATTATCAGACACGCTGGCTTCTGACTTTCAACTGTTGCTGCAAAAATTAGGAATTGAAGTTGATATTTTAGTTTTTGAATGCTTCTATTCAGATTCGTAAGAAATGGGAAGATGTGACCTTATCTGAGTTTAATACCCAAATGAATGTGAATGTAAGAGCTTCGCTGGAGTTGATGCAATGTTGTGTGCCTCATATGGAATCGAAAGGTTGGGGGAAGAATTGTTACGTTAGGCTCCGTTCAGCAGAACAGGCCGAGTAAGCAAATGATCGTTTATGCAGCTTCACAAGCTGCTCAATTGAATATGGTGAAAAAATCTTGCTTGGCAATTGGGGAATAAAGGAATAACGATTAACAATTTGGCTCCTGGGGTGATCGGAACGGTCCGTAATGAGGAAGTTTTGTCGAATGAAGTTTTCAAAACAAAAATAGAAAAGAATATTCCATTAGGATATATTGGAGAACCGGATGATCTGGCTTCTATGGCGTTACTTTTTGTGTAGCGAAGCTGGACGCTATATTTCCGGTGCGGATATATTGGTAGATGGTGGAATGAGTTTACCAGAGTGATTAATTAAAAATAAAGAGTTATGAGCGTAGATCAGTATAAGAAAGAAATCGGAATGATGAATCTGGAAAAATTGATTCAGGATCGTGAAGGAATATCTTCGAAAAAGTTTTCCATACCGGATAAAGAGTTATTATTTCGATATGAGCAGTTATATACAGGAGCTGTAAACGATGTGATGCGTGAATTTTGTCTTTTGGAGCAAGCTTTGCCTGGTAGGATTAAACCTTTACGTGAATATCATTCTGTTGCCGGTTTTGCATTTACTGTCAAAAGTGCACCGAACGTAAAGATAAAGGGTGAGATGGAATATCGAACCCAGATGCTGGATGAGATGCAGGAGGACCATTTTATTGTCTGGGATACAAGTCGGGATGATAAAGCAACTTTGTGGGGAGGTGTAATGACAGCGACTGCTAAGGGGGAAAAAACTGAAAGCAGCTTGTATAGATGGGGGAATACGGGATACACATCAGATTTTGAATGCTGATTTTCCTGTGTTTTACGAATACCGGATATCGAATGGTAGCTTGGGGCGCTGTTTGATTACTCACTATCAAATTCCGATTAAAATCGGAGATGTAACGATTAAGCCGGGTGATATAATACTTGGAGATATCGATGGAGTTTTAGTTGTACCAAGGGAAATAGCTTATGAAGTGCTTTTTACGTTCGGAGGAGATACGTGAAAATGAGAAGAAGATTTTCTCTTGGGTACAAAACGGAGACAGTGTTCGGGAAATTACAGCAAAAGGTGGTTACTTTTAAGAATCAGTTGATATGATACGGAATATATTATATATGATGATTCTCTGTTCTTTTTTCTCTTGTGGAAAAGAACGTGATCAGAACTTTATACGGGTGAGTAAGGTGAATCCTTGTTATTTGGAATATTCGGATGGTACCCCCTTTATACCTGTAGGTCCCAATATTTGTTGGGAACGTTTTTGAGACGGATGAAACAAAAGTTTTACAGCTTTATGAACAGCGTTTTCGCAATCTTTCGGAAAATGGAGGAAATTACACGCGTATTTGGTTGAGTGCACCATTTTTTGAGATTGAACATAAGAAAGCTGGAGAGTTTGATGAAAATAGAGTAAACCGCATTGACAAACTGTTGGAGTTGGCGACGAAATATGGAATCAAGATCAAATTTTGTTTGGAAAATTTCAGAAAACTAACAGGATATTCAGCCCCGTTTTCTTCGTCAGTGGCTTTTGATAAACCGATCTATTCTTTTGATAACCGAGGACCATTGGGCAATATGGATGATTTTTTCAAAACACAGCAGGGGAAAGATTTATATATAGACAGGGTCGCCTTTTTTAGCCTCTAAATATGCGAATAATCCGACTATTATGGGTGGGAATTGTGGAATGAAATCAATTCTGTAAGTTTTTCCGAAGGAATAGCAGGGGAGCTGGAATGGACAAGAGAAATGCTGCCTATCGTTAAATCTTATTTTCCGCATCATTTGGTTATGCAAAGTTTGGGGAGTTTTGATAATGAGAAATATCAGGAGTGGTATATAGATTTTTTCTTCTCTTTCGAATAATGAGATAGCCCAGGTTCATCGTTATTTGGATCCGGGAGCCACTTGGGACATTTGTCAGGCCCCTATGGATTCTTTGGCAAGTCAGGCGGTCGTTTTATTACGTAATATGGTTGTTGATAAACCTGTTATACTCTCGGAAGTGGGTGCGGTTGAGGCACATCATTCCGGACCATCCAAGTTATATGAATCGGATACGTTAGGCGTTTTGTTACATGATTTGATTTTTGCCCCTTTTTTTTCAGGTGCTGCTGCTCCTGGACAAAGTTGGCACTGGCAATATTATATAGAAAAGAATAATTTATGGTGGCACTTCGGACGTTTTAGTCATGCGACGGCAAATATAAATCCGATAACAGAGCAGTATCGGCCTGTGTTTTTTATGTATGATCAGGTTCGTTTTTATTGTTTGAAAGGTAATACGCATACTTTAGTTTGGTGCCGAGATGCTTTAAGTAATTGGCATACTGAATTGATCGGAAATCAATTGCCGGATAGCAGGACGGTAAAACTACCACTACAATTTTTTAAGTAATAAAGTCTCGGATGTTGAACAATATGATCCTTGGAGCGATGTGAGAGAAAAGTTGCCCATGTCGTGGATGATACTCTGGATATCACTTTCAGACGTTCGGTTATATTGCGTTTTAATAATGAAAATCATTGATTTTATATGGAATCTATGTCTAATAGCTAAATGAAAAAAGTATGGTAAGAAAGAGCGTTTTTAAGTATAGATGTATTTTTATATGGTGTTGTTTATGTTGTGTTTCGATAGTGAAAGCACAGGTAAGAGATTTGGAGTCTCCATATTATATTTATCCGAGGCAGGCAGAGCAGCATATCGATTTATCTCAAAATTGGGAGTTGAGTTCGGAAGAAATCCCTGTTGAAAACTTAGCAAAACTTAAAGAGAATAACTGGTTTTCAGTGGCATATCCGACTTCTGTTCAGATGGCTAATTATAAAGCGGGCATATTGGGAGACCCTTATAAGCATTTGAATGCAAGGGAACATGAAAAGTTAGAACAGAAAGTTTGGTATTACAAAAACATTTTGTAATACCTCAAAAACACGGAAGGGGTACTCTTGTATATTGAATTTTGATGGTATTGACTATTTTGCGAAGGTCTGGTTAAATGGCATAGAACTAGGCAAGCATCGAGGTATATTTGGGGGACCCGTCATAGATGTAAGTGAAAATTTAAATTATGGAGGGATAATGAACTGATTGTAGAAGTCATATCTGCCAATTATGGGGAAAACATCGTTTAATCGAATCGACCGGGGAAATATCGTAAAAGGTTGGTTCCTGATGGGAGGAAGTGCAATGGAACCTTTTTTCAATTTAGGCTTATGGAGAAACGTTCGTCTGGAATTCGTTCCTGAATATCATTTGGAACGTCCTTTCCTTTTTACAGAAAGATGAAAACAATCAGGCTACAATTGGTTTTAGCGTTGAACTGTTTGCTGGGAAAAACACATTGAATTATCAGTTACATCCCTGGAATAATTGTCAGATATCGAATTATGGAAAGCCCTCTAGTGCTCCACAGAATAAACGGGTAAAAAGATAAGTTGACAGTAGTACTCGACTTAATAGATAAAGGGACAAATCGTATTCTCAAAAGAATTTTACCAGAGGTGATTGAAGGGGAGATGTTGGATGGATGAGCACTTTATTATCGATAATCCCAAACTTTGGTATCCGAATGGTTTAGGTAACCCGGATTATTATCAGGCAAAAATAACATTAAAAGTAAATAATCAATTGACTGATTGCATTCAGTTTGATTTTGGTATTCGAACAATAGAGCAAGTTCGGAGTGCCGGTATTCGGACAAGTGACAGATGGCAAGATTGGCAGTTCGTTGTAAACGGGAAAAAGTTTTTTGTGAAAGGTGTCAACTGGATGCCTGTTGATGCCCTCTACGATTTAACTGTGGAGAAGTATGATTGGGCTGTGAAAAATGGCACGAAATATGGGAATTCAGATGTTTCGGATTTGGGGGTAGTGGGTTGTTAGAGAGCGATGCTTTTTATGATGCATGTAATAAATATGGTATAATGGTTTGGCAGGATTTTAATATTGCCAATTTTGATACGCCCGAATGGCCGCAGGAAGTTTGGGAGGCGCAGGTTTGCTCAAAATATTTTCCGGTTGAGAAATCAACCCTCTTGGCTGTTTGGTGTGGTGGAAATGAATTTAATCCGTATTCTTATGGAAATGCGGCTTCTATGGGTATTTTGGAGCGTAATTTAGCTATATTTGATCCGACAAGGTGTTTTCTGCGTACTTCTCCGGATGCTGGTTCTATGCATTCTTATCCGGATTTTGATCCTGCATGGTATAAAGGTTTTGAGTTGGATACCCTATGTCGCTGAGACTGGCGTACATTGTATAACGGACCCTGCAAATATAAACAAGTGGTTTCTCCGGGTGAGTTGGTTGATTTGGGAGGAATGTACGATAAGAATTTTGTGTTGAGCATCCTGAATTTGTGGAACATTTTGCTGAATATAATCCTTCTCATTCGTGTACCTCGTATGTTAAGTCGTGCTTCCCATATTGATAATATGGCTAAACCGACGTTAGAAACAATTGCAGAAGCGACTCAGATTGGTGCTGGTGAATTTTATCAGGTTATGTCAGAAGGTATTCAAAGCAATTATCCGGTTACAACAGGGCTGATGCCTTGGGTCTATAAACGTCCTTGGCCAGTAGTTGCTGCAATTAATTTGGTCGATGGTATGGGGCAGCCTTCTGCTACTTATTATTTTCTAAAAAGGACGTACGAACCGACTCATGTTTTGTTGAATATCAAGCACCTGTTGTGGGCACCTGGAGAAGCCTTTTCCGATTTCCATAAATGTTTTAAATGGGGTGGACCGACCTAGTTTTAAAGGAGTGGTACAGGTGAAAATATTGGATGACTCTTTTAGAGAAGTTTGGCAAGCTTCGGAAAATGTTAATGTTCCGGAAGGCACATCGGTTTTAAAAAGAAGAGATAGGGACATATGCTATTCCTCATACATATAGAGAAAAAGTACTTTTTGTTATTGTTTCTTTGACTGATGAGTATGGGAAAGTGATTTCTCATGCTGAGTATTGGCCTCGTACCATCAAGTTAATGGAGGATGAGGCCTATTATCAGAAGTTTGTCTCAGAACCTATTGAATGGCCAACTATGGAGAATGGTCCTTGGTTAAAAGCCGACCGTGGCTAAACATAAAACTTCTGTTGGGTTTAAAGAGGTAAAGTTGATGAAAAGAATGGGAACAAAGGAAGGTTACATGTAGTAGTGACGAACAAAGGAAGATTGCCTTCTTTTATGACTAATTTGAATATAGAAGATGTTTCCCGCTCTTTTATGCGAATGATAATTTTTTCTGGTTGGCTCCTGGTGAAACGAAAAGTATCGAGATAGATTTTTGAACTGAGAGAAAGACAAGTGGCAAGTTCTATGAAGTTGGTTCTTAATTCTTGGAATGCTAAAACACAGAGCCGGATGGTGAAATTGGTTGATTAGTTGGGGACAATATGGAGAGCTCGTGCTTTTCAGGCAAGTACGGGCTTTCCGAAAATTATTAACCATTAAACTTGTAAATCCAAACCTGATTTTAATAAACTGTG
>VOFI01002849.1_pt1 | contig 17392 bp, 35 predicted proteins | sample 5384131 | NCBI WGS metagenome assembly VOFI01 (sample SAMN12384728, study PRJNA508395) | human gut metagenome | isolation source: healthy gut H | host: Homo sapiens
CGGCCCGGCAGGTCCTGGGTGAAAACGGGCTGGTACCCCATGTGGTACCGGACCTGACGGCCGAAGATTTCGGCTTCTATATGCAGGATATCCCCGGTTCCTTCCTGTGGCTGGGGTGCGGCACGGAAGGCCAGCCCGTCCACGGCCTGCACAATGCCAAAATGTGCCCCGACGAAAATGCTCTGGTGGTGGGCTCCAAGCTCATGAGCCAGGTGGTGATCAATGCCCTGTATGCGTTGCAGAAGGGCGTGGATTTTGCCAAAAAAGGACTAAAGGAGAACTTCAATGAAACTGGCTTTTATCGGTGACAGCCTGGTGAGCTGTACCAATGTGACTCTGGCTGATACCTGGTATGACATCGCTTCCCGGAAGAGGCTTCGAGGTGGTGAATAACGCTGCTGGGGGAAGCTGACCCTGGTCATGTGGGGATGTTCAACATGGACGTGGTGGATGAAAAGGCGGACGGCGTCTTCATCTGCTGTGGCATGAACGATATAGGATGGCAGCTGCCCAGCGAATTCGAAAAGCACAATGAAGTGCTGAAGGAATACCGGCAGTGGCTGCAGGAAGAAGCAGCCCGCCGGAACCTGCCCACCCTGGATTATGAACAGGTGCTCAGCGACGCGGAAAAGGTCGCCGGCCACTCTGTGTTCGAAGACGGGCTCCATCCCACACCGGAAGGGTACCGGGCTATTGCCGATGCCTTTGTGGCTCTGCTGGATGAGACCCAAAAGGACAAGGCATGACCCGGGATCCCAAGGCACCGGTGCTCATGACCCGGTCGGTGATGCTGAAAATGGCCAACTCCGCCGGGAACCTGTTCGGAGGTACCCTGATGGGCTGGATGGACGAGGTAAGCGGCATTGCAGCCCACCGGTTCACCTGGACAAGGGTGACTACGGCTGCGGTGAAGGCCATGAATTTTTACGTGCCCATCCCCTATGGCACGGTCCTTCAGCTGGAGGGACGTGTGGTCCGGGTGGGGCATACCTCTGGATGTGGCAGTGACAGCCTGGCTGGAGCCGGAACAGGAAGAACAGGAACTCATTCGGGCAGCGGATGCCCTGTTTGTGTATGTCTCTCTGGATGAAAAGGAAAACCGAAAAAAATAGAGCGGACGCTGTAAACAAGGAGCTGTGATCAATCACAGCTTCTTGTTTCTATTAACCTCAGGTTTCATCCCTCTAGGCAATGGAAACTTCTGGTTCCGACCATTTTCCGGTATAGTGTAAAAAGCAAAAGCAAAAACTTATCTATACTGGAATAAAGGAGATCGGTACTACATGAAAATTTTATTGATCAACGGCTCTCCTCATAATAAAGGGAATACGTTCCTTGCTTTGGATGAGATGCGGAAAATCTTCGATCAGGAAAATATCCAGGTGGGGAATCAGCCCATCGGGGCTGTCTGGGCTGCCGGGTCTGTTATCGGACCGGGAAATGTATTATTGATGATCTGGTGAATCGGGCGGCTCGGCCTTCTGGAAAAGAAGCTGATGGTGTAGTGGTGGGAAGCCCAGTCTATTTTGCCCAGGCAAATGCCACGCTGGTAGCGTTCCTGACCCGGCTGTTCTACAGCACCCACTTCGACAAGACCATGAAGGTGGGAGCCAGTGTGGTGGTAGCCCGTCGCGGCGGTTTGTCAGCCACCTTTGATGAGCTCAATAAGTTCTTTACCTTATGTGGCATGCCACTGGCTTCCAGTCAGTACTGGAACAGTGTCCATGGGCAGATGCCCGGGAGGCACTGCAGGATCCGGAAGGACTCCAGACCATGCGGACGCTGGACCGGAATATGAGCTTCCTGATGAAGAGCATTGCCCTGGGGAAGGAAAAATATGGTCTGCCGAAAAAAGAACTCCCCATTTTACAAATTTTGTTTGCTAGAAGAGGTGTCCAATATGCAAAAAAGAATGATAGGAAAGAGCGGTATCCGAGTAAATCCGGTGGGGCTGGGCTGTATGGGTTTCAGCCATGCCTACGGTTATGCCATGGATGAACAGGAAACCATCACGGTTTTGCGCCAGGCCCAGGAAATGGGGTACGATTTCTTTGATACAGCTGAAGTCTATAAAGGGACGTTGGCTGACGGGCGGTTATCCTGGAACGAAGAAGTGGTGGGCGAGGCCCTGGCGCCGGTACGCCGGCAGGTGGTCATCGCCACCAAGATGGGAATCCGGATCAATCCGGATCAATCTCTGAGCACCGATGCCCGGCCGGAAGCCATCCGGAAAAGCCTGGAAGGCAGCCTGAAACGGCTGGGCACGGACTATCTGGATGTGTATTACCAGCACCGGATCGACCCCGCTGTGGAACCGGAAGTAGTGGCGGATACCATGGCCCGGCTGATCCAGGAAGGTAAAATCCGAGCCTGGGGAATTTCGGAAGCCAATGAGGACTATCTGCGTCGGGCCAATGCGGTCTGTCCGGTGGCAGCCATCCAGAACCGGTACTCCATGATGGCTCGCTGGCATGAAAATCTGTTCCCGGTATGTGAAGAACTGGGAGTTTCTTTTTGTGGCTTTTTCTCCCATGGCCAACGGCTTCCTGACAGGGAAAATACACGAAGGCCGGTCAGTTTACGGACAAGAAGGACTACCGCTCCAAGATGCCGCAGTTCACGGCAGAAGGAGAGGAAAAAGGGAAACAGCTCCTGGAGCTGCTCCAGGAACTGGCAGACCAGAAAAAGGTTTCCATGGGACAATTGTCCCTGGCCTGGATGCTCTGCAAGAAACCTTATATTATCCCCATTCCCGGTTCCCGGAAAGTTTCCCGTTTAAAAAGAGAATTTTGAAGCGGCCCAGGTGTCTCTTTCTCCGGAAGAAATCAGCCGGATCGACCGGGCACTGGATCAGATGGAACTACCGGTGTTCGGAGGCAGCAAACTCGTTTCCAAATAACAGGGGAGCAGCGTCAGGCCGCTGGATACTGATAACCTGTACGTTACAGGCTGTTGCCGGAGAGAAACTTCTGCAGCAGCCTGTTTTCTTTTTATAATCAAAGTAACACAGAAAAAACAAGAAAGGATGGAGAATAGATGAACATCTTATTTGTCAATGGAAGTCCGGAAGCCAATGGAAATACAGCAGCCCTGGCACAGACGCTGCTGAAGGGATATGAGTATCAGACTTTGAATCTGGTGGATTATCGAATCAATGTGTATGGTCAGAAACTGCCGGGGGATCAGTTCGAAGTAGTCCTGGACCGGATCCGGGAAGCGGATGTACTGGTCATCGGTTCTCCGGTATACTGGCATAACATCTGCGGAGCTGTCCGCACATTGCTGGACCGTTTCTATGGACCTGTGGAAGAAGGCAGCCTGAAAGGGAAACTGTTTTTCCTGTTTCAGGGAGCTGCACCGGAAAAATGGATGCTGGAAGCCGGAGATTATACCATGGACCGGTTCGCACGGCTGTATGGCCTGACCTATGAAGGAATGGCCACCAATCAGAAAGAAGCAGTAAAGCTGGCTACCAAAGTCCGGTAAGGAGAAGTATCATGGAAGAAGTAACCTTGAACAATGGCATCTCCATGCCCCTGGAAGGCTTTGGGGTTTTTCCAGATCACGGATCCCCAGGAATGTGAAGCAGCCACCTGGGGGAGCACTGAAGGCCGGTTATCGGATGATTGACACAGCAGCGGCCTATGGCAATGAAGAAGCAGTGGGGCGGGCCATCCGGAAAAGCGGGATTCCCCGGGAGGAAATCTTCCTTATTTCCAAATTGTGGCTGCAGGATTATGGCTACGAAAATGCCCAGAAGGGTCTGGAAACCTCGCTGGAAAAACTGGGCCAGGAATATGTAGATCTGTATCTGCTGCACCAGCCTCTGGGAGATACCCTGGGTGCCTGGAGAGCCCTGGAGGATGCCTATCAGGAAGGAAAAGTCCGGGCCATTGGTGTAGCTAATTTTTCGCTCGGCCCAGCTGACCGATTTCTGTGAAAGCGTCACGCTGCGTCCGGCTGTGGACCAGGTGGAAATCCATCCGTTCCTTACCCAGGAAATGGCTCTGACCACCATGAACGAATATGGGGTCCAGCCCCAGGCCTGGGCACCTCTGGCAGAAGGAAATTTCGGCATTTTTCTCCCATCCGCTGCTGGCGGAAATCGGGAGACGGTATGGCAAGTCGCTTACGACAGGTGGCCCTGCGCTGGAATGTGCAGCGGGGGGGATTTCCGTCATCCCGAAAACCACCCATTGCCAATATATGAAACAGAATCTGGATATCTGGAATTTCCAGCTGACGGAAGAGGAAATGGCCCAGGTGGGCTCTCTGGATCTGGGACACAGCGAAATCGTGGATGTCAGCAATCCCACTTTCATCCGGAATCTGCATTACTGGAAGATCCACGCGTAAAAAGGCTGCCTGGCAGGCAGCCTTTTTCATAACAGAAAGGAGAAAATCATGTGCTTTATGAATCGCTTCCGGATGGAAGTGCAGGGATATACCGTCAAGGTCATATTCGGGATGATTCTGATTCTGACCGTTTCCACCGGAAAATTTTGCTGAAAAAAAGGAAGTAGTTACTACCGGAGAGAATAAGGAGTATAGAGGATCTTAGAAAGGATGAAACAATATGGCGAACCCCTTGTACAATCCCCAGCTCCTGACGTTTCTCAAAGTAGCAGAAGCGGGAAGTTTCAATAAAGCGGCCGAGGAGCTGTTCATCTCTCCTCCGGCGGTCATCAAACAGATCAACCTGCTGGAAAATACCCTGGCTCTGCGGTTGTTCAACCGGTCTCACAGAGGCCTATCCCTGACTACGGCCGGGGAATCTCTGCTCCAGGATGCCAAATATCTGGTACAGTACTGCGATGATTCCATTCAGCGGGCTCAGGCAGCCCGGGAAAAGGAACATCAGGTGATCCGCCTGGGGGCCAGTCCCATGACACCTGTGGATTTCCTGCTGGACCTGTGGCCCAGCCTCCAGGAAGTGAGTCCGCCCGGGAAATCCTGAAAAACCTGGGGCAGAACATCGATGTTGTGGCAGGGGTATATGATGAAGGCATGTTCCATGTACACAGTTATTGCACCGGCTTTCCCCTGCAGGATCAGCCCATGGAAATCTATATGCCGGTGATGCACCCACTGGCGAAGAAATCCCTACTCCACTGGGAGGATCTGGAGGGACAGACCCTGTGTATGATCCAGCCCGGCTGGAGCAGCCAGATGGACAAACTGCGGGGGAAAATCACGGTGAACCATCCAGGGATCAAAGTGAGGAATTTCTCCTTTTACAGCCTGGAAATCTTTAATAACTGCGCTAACCAGGAGAACTGCTGGTGGGCTTTCCCATGTGGGAAAACACCCATCCCCTGCTGACCAGCCGCACTGTGGACTGGGGTATAAAATGCCCTATGGCATCCTGTACAATCCACAGCCGTCGGAAGTGGTCAAGCATTTCCTGAAAGCCCTGCGTACGGTACTGGGCATCGGACAGAAAAAGGATAAAAAATAAGGAGCTGTGGAAATTATTCACAACTCCTTATTTTTTATGTGCTTATTTACATGCTTCCAGTACCTGCAGCAGTTCTTCCCGGCTGAAGGCTTTGCAGCAGCCACCGGTCAGGATGGTGGTATCGGCTACCGCTTTCAGATCGGTGTCCGCAGGGGATGCCCAGCTCCCGGAAATTGGTGGGCAGGCCGATTTCTTTGATGAAGGCGGCCCGCTTTTCCAGGAAGGCTTCTGCCAGGGCTTCCTGGCTCTTTCCTTCGGCAGGGATCTGCCATACATTCGTTGCCAGACGGGCGAATTGTGCCACAGCAGCCGGCAGATAATGCCGGTACAGTACCGGATGCAGTACGGCCAGGCCTTTGCCGTGATTACAGTTGGTGTAGGCTCCCAGCTGGTGTTCCAGCATATGGCACTGGAAATCGCCCTGTTTCCCGATCTTCAGGATTCCATTTTCAGCCATGGCGGCCCATACCAGTTCGCTGCGGGCTTCGATATCCTGGGGATCCTTCAGGGTCTGACGGATATTGCGGATGATATTCCGCTGGCAGGCTTCGTTGATTTCATCCGAAAGATTGACCGTACGGGGATTGCCCAGGTAGGTTTCCATACAGTGGCTCAGAGAGTCGAAAGCACCGGAAATCACCTGTCCCAGCGGCATGGTCAGCGTATAGGCCGGATCCAGGATGGCGAACCGATAGTAGGAACCGGTCAGGGGAGACTTGCTCTTTTTGGCTTCGTGGGTGATGACGGCCCCGTTGTTCATTTCGGCTCCGGTTCCGAAGGCCGTGACCACGGCTCCCATGGGGATGAACTGGCTGGGAACCTGTTTCTTGCTGTATTCATAGTCCCAGATATCCTCGTCCAGGAGGGGCCTGGGCAGAGACGATTTTGCAGCAGTCGATGACGGAACCACCGCCCACAGCCAGAATAAAGTCGATTTTCTTTTCCCGGGCCAGGCGGGCGCCTTCCTGGACTTTTCGTAGGTAGGGTTGGACATGATTCCGGAAAAATCCACAATCGTCTTTCCGGCGGCTTCCAGCAGCTGGGTCAATTCGGTATAGACACCATTCCGCTTGATGGAACCGCCTCCGTAAGCCAGCAGTACATTGGGTCGGACCTTGGCCAGCTCACCGGGCAGGGATTGGGCAGCAGCGCCTTTCCCGAAATAAGTCTTGACAGGATACGCATACGTAAATGGATTCATGATGGATGTTCCTTTCTGTAAAGTCTGTATGGTTTTGCTTTCGCTGTTATCACTGTAGTACCCGGGAGTCACTACCGGTCAAGATTTTTTTTGTGAAAACTTCAGTAGAAACCTGAAGGTTCGTGCCTGTTAATCAGGGGAATCTTCTGTATGAGAAGGATTTCTTTATAATAGAAGATGTATCGGGGCTAAGGACTCTCCACTTTCCCGATGTATGGTACTGATGAATCGGCATGGGGCCTTGAAAAAGCCCCTTGACCGGTTGCTCGCACCGGATGCTAAAGTAAAAATTAATTAATAATAAAAGGAGATGGCGGCTATGTACACCATGAAACAGGCATGCGAGGCATCCGGATTACCTTATGAAACATTGAAATTCTATTGCAACGAAGGATTGGTCCCCAATTTGAAACGGGATCGGCTGAACCGGCGGATCTTCGATGATCGGGCTGTAGGCTGGATCAAGAGCCTGAAATGCCTGAAAGGTTGCGGGATGGGCATCAAGGAGATGCGAGAGTATATGGTCCTGTGCCTGGAAGGGAAAAATCCATCCCGGAACGGATGACGATGCTCCAGAAAAAGAAGGAGGATTTAAAAAACCAGATCCGGCAGGTGGAACAGTCCATCAAATATATCGAGAAAAAAGAGAAATTCTATCAGGACGTCCAGACGGGAAAAATCAAATACACCAGCAATCTTCTGCCGGAAGAGGACGAAGGGCAGGAATGAGACTGAAGGAACAAAGCTCCCGGGCTGAAGGAAAGGAAAGAGAAAAAAATGGGAATGATGATGCGGCAGATGGCGGGGATGGCGGTGGTCCTCAGTGTGATGACGGTCCTGGGGGGACGGTTGGGAAGTGCGGCAGCGGAAGCAAGGGCGCTGGCTGCCCCTCCAGCCATTGCTCAGGTGGAAAAAGAACTGAGACATTCCAAAGGTGCCATTTTTCCGGTGGGGATGTATAACGCAGGGAATGCGGCCCATTTACCGGCTACAGTTATGCGGCTGCCCTGACGGATGGGAAGAAAGTCCCGGTGGTGAATGTGACCTTTTACCGGGGAGCCCACACCTACTGGCATCGCCATTTTGGGACCTGCCAGATTCTGGTGGGAGCCTCCGGCCATGGGTATTACCAGATTTGGGGACAGAAGCCCCAGAAACTGGAACCGGGACAGACCGTAACCATACCGGAAGGTGTGAAACATTGGCATGGCGCGGCACCGGGACAGAATTTCCAGCATGTGGTCGTAATGGAACCGGGTTCCCACACCACCCAGTGGCTGGAACCTGTAGATGAAAAAACATACGAAGCGCTGGCAAAATAGAAATCACAGAAACAGAATGCAGGAGAATTTGGAACGATGCTTGTATTGCAGCAAATGGTTATTTTTGTATTGTTGATGTTGGTGGGAGCCTGGGCACGGAAAAAGCAGATCCTCACTGAGGAAAATCAGACCCAGATTACCCAGCTGGTGCTGAATATCGTCTATCCGGCTATCATCCTGTCCGGAGTTACCAGGGAAGGACCGCATATCGCCGGTCCTGAACTGCTCCAGGCAGGGGCGTGATCCTGGGGATGCTGGCGGTCCTGCTGGTGGTGGCCCGGGTACTGCCCCGACTGCTGGGCTTCCCCAAAGCTGAGCAGGGGATGGTCAATGTGATGACGGTCTTTACCAACATCGGTTTTATGGGCGTTCCCATGATCGACGGGATTTACGGGAAAGATGCCCTGATCTATATGACGCTGCTGCTGATTCCTTTCAATCTGCTCTTCTTTTCCTATTCTGGCAATGTACTGCCGCTCCTGGAGCTCTGTATAATAAAGAAGCCTATCGTGTTTCCGTCCAGGGTGTGGCACTGACAACGGCTGTGGTGACCATGCCGCTGGTGGCGCTGGCTGTGGGATTGGGGTGAAAATATGAAAATCAGAGAAAAAGCAACTTTGGGAATATTGGCCAGTGTGCTGGCTTTTTCCAGTGGCATCCTGGCGCCTGCTCCGGTCTGGGCCGCAGAGACTGGTTTACAGCCTGCAAAACGGATCCAGCAGGTTCCCTTCCAGGCAGGTCCCGGGGGATTGCGGTGGCCAGGACCCGTGCAGGATTGGTACAGGGCTACAAACGGCAGGACATCTATACATACCATGGAATCCCTATGCGGAGGCTGCGGAACGATTCCAGCGGGCCAAACCGGTGAAACCCTGGCAGGGGATTCGGCTGGCCGTGGAGTATGGTCCCATTGCCCAGCAGGAAAAAAGCTTCCCCACCAGCAACTGGGTGGAACCCGGACGGGATTTCGCCATGGGCAATAACAGCCAGAACCTGAATGTGTGGACGCCGGGAATCCATGATGGAAAGAAACGGCCTGTGATGGTCTGGCTCCACGGCGGTGGTTTTCCAACGGTTCGTTGGCAGAATCCCCTGCCTATGATGGGGAGAACCTGAGCCGCCGGGGCGATGTGGTGGTTTCCGTCAACCATCGGTTGAATGTGTTGGGTCATCTGGATCTTTCCCAGTACGGAGCCAAATACAAAGATTCGGCCAATGTGGGCATTACCGATCTGGTGGATGCATTGCACTGGGTCCAGGATAACATTGCAGAATTCGGAGGAGATCCTCGGAATGTGACGCTGTTCAGGGAATCCGGCGGGGGAGCCAAAGTCCTGGCTCTGATGACCACTCCGGAAGCCAAGGGGCTGTTCCAGAAGGGTATCGTGGAAAGTGGTGCTGTGGAATCCATGGGACCGTACTTCATGCCCCGGCAGCAAGCCGGCGGATTGCCCAGCTGACCCTGCAGAACCTGGGGCTGGCACCGGCGCAGGTGGATCAGCTGGAAACCATTCCCTATGACAAGCTGGCCCAGGCTTCTGATGCAGCCCTGGCTCAGGCGGGCAAAGAATTCGATGCACCCCTGTGGGATCACAGCGGATACGGACTCAGTTGGGAACCGGTCATCGATGGCAGTTTCCTGCCCACCAACCCGGTCACGGACCAGGGCTTTGCAGAGGCGGGTCGGGATGTTCCCCCTGCTGATCGGAAGTAACCGGACCGAATGGAGCAATTTCACACTGCTCCTGGACCTGCAGTACAGCCAGTCAGATAACATCTATTCCTGGAACCGGCAGCAGATCGAAGCGGCCCTGGACAAAAAATACGGAGCACAAAAAGAAGCCGTGGTGGGCGAGTTTCTGAAAGCCTATCCCAACAAGACCCGGGCCGATGCGCTGTATATCGACACCATGATCCGTCAGCCCATCCTGAAAGTGGCCCGGCACAAAGTGGCCCAGGTCTTTGACGACCAGGTCCGGCTGGCTGATGCACCGGACTATGCTCTGCTGAAATTGGTGGATCCTGGGTATCAAGATTCGGTTGCCACCAATTGACCGGTAGCCACTACCGGGTGCTATCCTGTAAAAATAGAAGAAAAATTACAGTAAATCCAATTGCTTTGTAAAGAAAGGAAGGGCTAGTATGAAAATCAACAGATGGGTAAACCGGAGCCATCCTCCTGGGACTGCTCAGGCGGCACCGGCCTTTGCCATGAAACCGGTGACGATCGTGGACCAGGGCAGCTTTGCGGCTGGCGGAAAAGTTGTTACCGCGCCTGGAAAATTCAACGTGAATGCGGATCCCAAAGCCATGGGCGGGCAGACGCTCCACGGGGATCACGCCTATGCGTTCTATCAGGTCCCCCAGCATGCCCACAAGAATGCCCTGGTGTTCCTCCACGGGTATGGCCAGAGTGCCAAAACCTGGGAAACTACGCCGGATGGACGGGACGGTTTCCAGAATATCTTCCTGGAAAAAGGGTATAAGACCTATCTGGTGGATGAACCCAGAAGAGGGAAAGCAGGTCGGTCCACGGTACCGACGACCATTTCGGCAACCCCGGATGACCAGCTCTGGTTCGACAATTTTCGGATGGGCCAATGGCCGGAAATTTATCCCAATGCAGCCATCCCTCATACCCAGGAATACCTGGACCAATTCTTCCGCACCATGACGCCGGATACCGGGGCCTTTGACGGGAAACTGGTGGCAGACGGGGTGACGGCCGTCTTTGAAAAAGCCGGAGACGGGGTACTGATTACCCATTCTGTCGGCGGTGGTCGGGCTGGCTGGTGGCTGCTCAGTCTCCTCATGTAAAGGGGTGTCATCGCCCTGGAACCCGGGGACATTCCCCTTCCCGTAAGGCGAAGTTCCGGCTGTGGAGGAAACCACCAGTCCCTGGCCAGCCAAAGGGATGGCTGTCAGCAAAGAACAGTTCCAGAAGCTGCTGAAGATCCCCATGGTGGTCTATTTCGGTGATAACATTACCGGCGGGGATAAACCGTTGGCGAACTGGGGATTCGATAACTGGCGTGTCCGTCTGAACCTGGCTCGGAAATGGGAAGCGGTCATGAAGAAATACGGCGGAGACGCCCAGGTGATCCTGCTTCCGGAAAAAGGCATCAAGGGCAATACCCACTTCCTGATGAGTGATCTGAATAACAATCAGGTGGCGGACGAAATGGAACGCTGGATGAAGGAAAAAGGTCTGGCAAAATAAGGATAGGGGAAAACAATGCGGAAACGAATGATGAAGAAAACGTTGGCGGCCCTGGCTCTGACGATGGGCCTGGCGACCTGTGTCCCGTCCGGGTTCGCAGCTGCGGCAGCAAAGCCCCAGGCTCCCCTTGTCATCGCGGAACAGGGAAGTTTTACAGTGGGCGGAAAGACACTGGCCCATGACGGTACCTTCTCTCCGGAACATTTCCTGGAACCCCAGGGGCAGACGGCTTATAGGGACCATGCCTATGTGGAATACCAGAAACCGGTCCCTCCCCGGAAATACCCCTGATTTTCCAGCATGGGGGTGCCCAGACCAAACGGACCTGGGAAACCACACCGGATGGACGGGAAGGCTTCCAACCATTTTCCTGCAGGAAGGGGTATACTACCTATATCCTGGATCAGCCCCGAATCGGGGAAGCCGGACTGGCCCCTGCAGGCCGATAACGGTAAGAACCCTATGCGGCCAATCCCATGTATGCCGATCATACCATGTATATGCTCTGCCGGCTGGGGGACGTTCAAGGATGGCAAGCCGGTGGCTTTGCCAATTCGGCGTTCCCCAAAGATGCAGAAAGCGTGAACCAGTTCCAGCGGACCTGGACGCCTTATACCGGCCAGCTGGACGATGATGTGAGTGCAGATGCCCTGGCGGCTCTGTTCGAGAAAACGGGGCCGGCCATCCTGGTGACCCATTCCATGGGCGGTACGGTGGGCTGGAGAACCCCGTTCCGTACAGATAAGGTAAAGGCCATCGTGGCCTTTGAACCGGGCGGCAGTCCGTTCCTGTTCCCGGAAGGGGAAGTGCCGAAGGCAGAAATCCCCCGTCTATGCACCGGTCAGGCTACGGCCAAGGGGTGTGCCTCTGGAAGATTTCCTGAAACTGACCTGGGTTCCTATGATCCTATTCTATGGAATAACATTGCGGACAAACCTACGACGGAAGTGGGACCGGATAAATGGCGCAGTGAAATGGATATGGCAAAGAAATTCGTGGCAGCGGTGAACCGCCACGGCGGCGATGCCACGCTGGTCCATCTGCCGGATATCGGGATCAAGGGGAATACCATTTCCTGATGAGTGACCTGAACAACCAGCAGGTGGCGGAGCAGATGGAAAAGTGGCTGGAGCAGAAAGGCCTGGCCAGATAAGGAGAAGGTCCTGTGAAAAAGACAACTTTGTGGAAAAGACTGGCCGTGGGCCTGACTCTTGTGGGCATGTTGGGAGGCAGTGGAATGGCACTGGCAGCAGAAAGCACTTTGAGTGGATACGACCGGGCGGCTGCTGCCCGGAAAACCTATGAAAAGATGATGGGACGACAGACAACCGGATTGGAAAAGACCGATCCGGAACTGGATGCCATGCTGAAGGAATATATCTATGGCGATATTGCCCGGCAGGCCAAACTGCCCAGCCGGGAACAGCATCTGCTTACCCTGGCGGTGTTGGTGACCCAGCAGAACCAGAGTCTTCTCGATAAAAATGTGCAGGGAGCCCTGCAGGATGGGGTCAGTCCCCTGGAAATCCGGGAAACTGTGTATCAGCTGGCACCCTATATCGGTTTCGGCCGGGTGGCGGACGCCATGACGACTGTGAATGGCGTATTCCGCAAAAATGGAGTGGCCCTGCCTCTGCCGGCGGACGGAACCACCACGGATGAAGACCGGTTCGACAAAGGTCTGGCCTTCCAGGTGGGGACCTATGGGGAACGGATCAACCAGATGCGGGCCAACACCCCGGAAGAACAAGAAGCACCTGCAGGATGATCTGTCAGCCTTCTGTTTCGGGGATATCTATACCCGGAAGACACTGGATCTGAAGACCCAGGGAAATGATTACAGTGGCTGCCATCGGGACCCTGGGGAACTGGTGAACCCCAGTTCATTTCTCACGTACGGGGTCTGTTGGCCGCCGGGGCCTCCAAAGAAGAGGTCATCGGGGTGATCACCGTGATGAATCCCTATATTGGATTCCCGCGGACCCTGAACTGTCTGAAGAACGCCAATACAGTGTTTGCGGCGAAATAAAGGAAAAGGAGACTGTGAAGAGTTTTCACAGTCTCCTTTTTTCTTTGGACAAAAATGCGGTACAATAGGAAGAACCAATCGTTGCTAAAGGGGAGTCACACATATGATCTATTATTTTTCGGCCACGGGGAATTCCCTGGCCATGGCGAAGCAGCTGGGCGAGGCCCTGGAGGATTCCTTCCAGTCCATCACCCGGGTTAGCGAGAAAGCCCTGCAGGGCGAAACCATCGGGCTGGTGTTCCCGGTGTTCTATGGGGGATGTATCGGTGAACGTGGCAGAATTCGTCCGTACCCATGAGTTTCCCAAAGACGCCTATATCTATGCCCTGGCCACCTGCGGCAGTTCCTGGGGTCGCACGTTCCGGACCCTGCAGAACCTGCTGCAGGCGCAGGGCTGCAGGCTTTCCTGGAGCCCTGGGCCTCTCATCGCCAACAGCACCATCTGCGGCCGGTCCCCACATCGGCTACGATCTGCACAAGCTGGACAAGGAACCGGAAGTAGTGAAGGAAGCGGTCGAAGCCATCCGGAACCGGAAAGAAGATCACAGCCTGGAAACCGGGTCTCTCATGGCCAGCCTGTTCGACAATCCCATCGGCCACGCCATCGGCGACTGGTACATGTGCATCCAGGTGGATCCGGACCGGTGCAAAAAATGCGGCGAATGTGTGCGGCTGTGCCCGCAGCAGAACATCACGATGGGAGAAAGCGGCCGTCATGGGGAAGGACTGCATCCAGTGCCTGGCCTGCCTCCACGGCTGCCCGTACCAGGCCATCACCGTGCGGGGCCGGGTGGTACTCAAGGAAGACCAGTGGCGTCACCCGGGAGTGACGGTGCAGGAACTGGAACGGGAGGCGTGATAAAAGAATGGACGAACGCTTTTTGCGAAACAGCTGCGGTTCATCCTGGAGCTGGACAAGGAAAAAGACCATATTGCGGCAGACCCATCTCACCGGGTACAAACGGCAGGAAGACGATGCGGAACACGCCTGGCACATGGCGGTGATGGCGTGCCTTTTGAAGGAATATGCCAACGAGCCCTTTGACCTGGCCAAGACCCTGCTCATGATCTTGCTCCACGATGTGGTGGAAATCGACGCGGGGGATACGTATGCCTATGATGCGGAAGCGGTGAAGAGCCAGCGGCAGCGGGAAGAAAAAGGCGGCGGACCGGATTTTCGGCCTGCTGCCCGAGGACCAGGCCAGGGAATTCCGGGCCCTTTTTGAGGAATTCGACAGGGGAGATACGCCGGAAGCCCGGTACGCCCACGCCCTGGACAACTTCCAGCCCATCCTGCTGAACGATGCCAATGACGGCAAAGACTGGCGGGCCCATCAGGTGCACCGGCAGCAGGTGGAAAAAACGCAATGCCCGTACCCACGAGGGCAGCGAAAAAATCGGGAAAGCCGTCCAGGCCATCATCGATAGAAACGTGGAAAAAGGGAACTTGCTGCCATAAAAAAAGGGCTGTGAAATAATACTTCACAGCCTCTTAAATTCGCCAGCGTAAGCTGGCTTCCATCGGCTAGTGACTAGTGACTAGTGACTAGTGACTAGTGACTAGTGACTAGTGACCAGTGACTAGTGACTAGTGACGGGGTGTGAAAAAGCATTTTTCACACCCCCTTTTTCCCTTTCACACAATACCAGATCCATACCAGGAACACTGCCGCAATGCCCAGCCAGTGGGCCAGGGTGGCGGGACCCTGTTTGATGAACATATCCTCGTAGCCTTTGAGATACACACCCAGCAGAAGCAGGGGGCAGGCCATAGGTCAAATAGGACTTCCAGAAACCGGGCAGGTTCCGGCCCTGGCGGCGTTCACCTCCGCCAGGAAATTGTTCCAGCCCCAGCCGTTCTTGCGGGTGCAGAACAGCACGAAAGTCAGGCCGCCCAGGGGCAGCAGGTTGTTGCTGACGATGAAGTCTTCCAGGTCCAGCACACCGGTGCCCGGGCCCAGGGGCTGGAAGCCGCTCCACACGTTGAAGCCCAGCACGCAGGGGATACTGCCCACGGCAATGAGAACAAATACAATCCAGGCAGCCTTGGGCCGCTCCCAGTCGAACAGTTCCCGGAAGCAGGCGATGATGCTTTCCATGACGGCGATGACCGTGGACAGGGCCGCAAAGGACAGGAATACGAAGAACAGCATGCCCCAGAACCGGCCGCCGGGCATGAGGGTGAACAGGTTGGGGATGGTCAGGAAGATCAAGGACGGACCCGCATCCGGTTTGATGCCGTAGGCGAAGCAGGCGGGGATGATGATGAACCCGCTCATGAGGGGGCTACGAACGTATCCAGGGCGGTGATGGTTATAGCTTCCCCGGGCAGGCTCCGTTTCTTTTTGTCCATATAGGAGGCAAAGATCATCATGGCTCCGTTGCCGGCACTCAGGGTGAAGAAGGCCTGGCTCATGGCGGCGTAAATTACGTTGCCCCAGCCAATCTTTTCAAGAGAAGCGAAGTTGGGCACCAGGTAGAATTCGATGCCCTTTTTCCGCTCCGTCCAGGAACAGGGAATGGGCAGCCAGGACGATCATGAGCAGCAGCAGGGCACTCATCATGACCTTGGTGATCCGTTCGATGCCTTTTTCCAGGCCCATGTAGCAAACTACGAAGCCGATGAGGCAGGACAGGAAGGTCCAGGAACCCATGGTAAGGGGCTGGGCCAGCATCTGCTTAAACGTGGTCTGGATGAAGGCCGGGGACTGGCCCACGAAGGTGCCTTTCAGGTGCAGCCAGCAGTATTCCAGCATCCAGCCGGTAACGGTGGTGTAGTACAGCATCAGGATGAGGGACCCCGGCAATTCCGATGTATTTCAGATGGGGCCATCGGCTGACTCTGGGGGCCAGCACATCAAAGCAGCGGGCCACGCTGCGTCGTCCGCCCCGGCCCATGGCGAATTCGCACAGGAGTACCGGAATCCCCAGGATCAGCAGGAACAGCAGATACAGCAGGATGAAAGCCGCTCCGCCGTACTGGCCGCACAGAAGGGGAATTTCCACACATTGCCGATGCCGATGGCACAGCCAGCGCTGACCAGGATGAAGCCCAGCCGGGATTGGAAGGAGTCACGTTGGGAAGATGGTTCTGTCATAAAGTTCTACCTCGCTTCTTTGCTACAAATACATATACAATTATCGTTACATACGATACGATTTTACAATATATTCGCATATCTTGCAAATGGAACATAAAAGCCCTTGCGGGCGACCTGTCCGATTCCCTGACGGGTAATCCCTACGCATATAACGTACATTCCGTTTTATTTGTAGGGACGGCCCATAAGGGACGTCCGTCTCCAGTCGCCGGAGGGTTATTTCATTCTGCCAGCGTGAGCTGGCTTCCCAGTGACTACTGATCACTGACCTTCTTTTTTCCTGCCGCCGTATAGAAGATGAATCCCAGGAACAGGGCGGGCCACGCACAGCCAGAAAGCCAGGACCTTGGGCCCCTGCTTTACGAACATGTCGTAGTAGCCTTTGATGTAGATGGTGATGATCAAAATAGGCAGTACGTACAGCAGGTAATTCCGCAGAGAGGCGGGCAGGTTGCGGCCTTCTCCGTCATTGGCTTCGGCCAGGAAGTTCTGCCAGCCCCAGCCGTTCTTCTTGGTGCAGAACAACACGAAGGCCAGGCTGCCCAGGGGCAGCAGGTTGTTGGAAACGATGAAATCTTCCACAGATCCAGCACCAGCACGCAGGGCATGGACAGCAGGATGATGAGGAACAGGTTGACCAGACTGGACTTTTTACGGGTGCAGCCGGTCAGCTCCATGCCGCAGCAGATGATGTTCTCGAACACCGCCAGCACGGTGGACAGGGCCGTGCAGCGGCTGCCCCGGCCGATGGCAAATTGCAGACCATCACGGGGATGCCCATGATCAGCAGGAAAATCAGATAAATCAGGATGAAGGCGGCTCCGCCGAATTGGCCGCACAGGTACGGGAATTTCCAGACATTCCCGATGCCGATGGCGCAGCCGGCACTGACCAGGATGAAGCCCAGCCGGGAGCTGAAGGATTCCGTGGAAAACAGCTTTCTCAGTCAAAAAAAAACACCTCATTTCAAAATGTAACAAATCTGTGACTTCTATTGTATTATAGTGTGTAAAAAGTTGCAACTAAATTATTTGTTTTTTTCCATCGGCTGGAGACCAGAG